>RRZU012084033.1_pt1 | contig 10864 bp, 14 predicted proteins | sample 2165561 | NCBI WGS metagenome assembly RRZU01 (sample SAMN10456909, study PRJNA506462) | wastewater metagenome | isolation source: wastewater sludge | place: USA: Moscow, Idaho | reverse complement strand
TGATTAATCCGATTTGATGTAGTTAATATAACGAGGCAGGTTAAACACACTTTGAGAAAGCAGCCACTGTGGGCTGCATTGATAATATTTTGCCAGCAACAGGCAGGTTTTCTCAAGCCTCTCCACCTGTCGCATCCAGTCGCCCCCGCTCAAGCACTCGCTGCGCTTTGGCACTTTCCATCGTTTCTAAATAGATATTGATCATATCAATATCTTCAGGGTGCAGTTGTTTCAGCTGTGCCAACGAAATCGGGCCGTTTAACACGCCGATTTTGCCGATTTGACGACGTAACAACTCATAACCAAACAGTGCAGGGCTGTTGACCAGTGACGGATTACCGTTGCCGTCAAATACCAGTTTTTCCGCCGATAACTGTGCTTCAAGCAAATCGCCCGTGGTCAGCTCTTTCAGGGTGACGGCGGTTTGTAGCTCATCACCGTATTTCAAGCCGTGTTTTAACACCAATTCCATCATTCACTCCTTACGCCCGACGGCACTCTTTGGCGGCAAATTTCACACTGATTTCGCCTTTTGATGATAGCGTCACCGCGTCCACTACCCACGCCCCGGCAAGCAGATAGGTCTGCCCGATATCGGTGGCAAATTCGACAGTCGCGTCTGTCCAGCTTTTAATCGTCATCACATCGATGCCGTCGGTGTTAAAGATTTTGCAATCCACCGTCGCCTCAGTGGCGGTCTCTTGATAGCCGTAGACTCGTGAGCCCTTCACGGTTTCACGCGTGTAACCGCCAATATCCAGCGTGGCATCATCAGCCGTCGGAAACTCCGCGCCATTGATGCGGATATAAGCCGTGCCTTGATATTTACTCATTGTTTAACTCCTTGATTACAAAATAAACTGTACCGCATGGGCATAAATCCGGAACTGATTGACCAGATTTTCATTGCTCAACACATTCAGGCGATTACGATCGTTTTGGTCACGCTCCACCAACAGCGATTTTTCAAAGTTTTCATAGTCTTCGACTAAACCGGCAAATTCCAACTCAGTGAATAACGCCAGCAATTCACTCTTAATCACTTTCGGGGTCACAATCGCTTGTCCCGGTGATACCCGAATGCCGTCATCGGCGAGTTTGTGCCGTGGGTATTTTTGCGAAATTCGCGTGCGAATCGCATAACGGATATAACTCAATGTCGCAATGGTTTCCACATAGAGATAACTTGGGTCGTTATCACCAAAGCTATTTTTACGATACATCGTAATCAAGGCTTCGATTTGTGGCTGTGAATTGGCATTAACGGTGTAAGTTGACGCACCGCTAAACAGCAATGTATTGCGATCAGGTAAATCCCAACGATCGGACATCGCCGGCGGTAACATATTCAACACCAGCGTTTGTAGCGGGCGAGCCGGATCAATTGCCAGATAATACGAGGCGACCGCCCCCACTGCCGCTGCCCATTCATACGCCGGTTCGGGTGTGATATTGGTGGCAAGGGTGGACATCAAATAATCATTGCGTTGCTCCGTGAAGGTGGTCACCGTGCCGTGCGTACCTCGCTTTGCCATAAAGCAGGTGCCGTCAATTTGCTTCAACGGTCCCCAGCGATTGACTAATTCAGTGCGCAATAAATTTAAACTTTCGGTATCGGTGAACGGATTGATAATATAGTTCCACCATTCCGCCCCAAAACCGGTGATGGCCGTCGCCATATCGGGATTGACCGCACCGCCTGCCATTGCGGTGATTTCGGCTGCAATACCGACTGGATAAGATTCACCACTGTAATAATTGGTGCGAATATCAATGTCGTTACCGCACTCACCTTTAAAACGAGCCGTCACTGCTACCGTATCGGTCGTGACCGTTGCGGTGACTACGTTATCACCGTCAGCATTAATCGCCGCGGCTAACTTGGTGGCAAGTACGGCGGCGGTATCATTCACCGCCACCGCAAATTTATAATTTACCCCGGCAACCATCACGCTTAGCGCCCCGGCTTGTGTCGCTTTACCGATCAGTTTAATTTTACCTGTAGCGGCAGCACTGCCGGTTTTATCGTCAAGCGGCAGCACCCACAAATCGGAATAATCATTGTGCTTGCGGAACACGCTTACCATTTTCGCCAGTTGCGAACCGCGCCCAAACAGCGCTTTTGCCTGTGCATGGCTGGAAACACGCACCGCACTTCCGGTGGTTGCTGTGCCGGTTGTCAGCTTTTGTCCGATCATTAAAATTTTTTGCAGCATCTGCGGTGTGCCGGAAACCGCCTTAGTGTTGTCAAATTCAATGTACGCCAACGGTACACGGATATTGTTCGGAATTTGGTTATATGAAATCGCCATTATTCAGCCCCTTTCTCTTTGGTGGTATTTTCTTTACTGGCAGTACTGGCAGTCACTTGGTTTGTTTCAACCAACTCAACGTCGCCATCTTTCAAGCGTTTCAGCCAGTAACTGCTGCGTGGTTTGTCCTCGCCCTTGATGGCGAGTTGCTCCAGCGTTTCAGGGTCACGGATAATCAAACCGCTCTTGGGTTTAATTTTCATCATTTGGATCTCCTTTTTTCGGTAAAATGACGGTTAATTGAGTTTTGTCATCAACAACAGTTGATGCCTGTGATTGGTTAAATTGATGGTGATAGATGATAAAGTCATCAATATCGGCTTCACTGATAACATCGGGAACAGGCTGTTGCGCGTTGAAATACATTCCATACACCGCCACGCCCATTCCACTTTGGGTGTCCGACCACAGATTTTGTACTGACTGCAAACTAAATAGCCCACTGGGTGCAATCCGCTCGCCGCCAATGCCGGCGGTAAGCTGCTCGACAATCTGATAAATTCCGGCTTGTCCTTGACGTTTGCCGTTCAGCACATTGGCAACCACAAACACGCCCCAGCGCGCAATCACCTCATTCGGGCGATTGCTTGGCAGTTGTCCTAGCCAAGCGACATACACCGCCGGCGGATTGCGGACTAAACGTTTTACTGAGCCGTCATCCCATTGACCGGGGTGTTCGGTCACTTCTTTCAGTGTATTGCCGCATAACGTCTTAATGCGTGCCAAAAGTGCGGTTGAGGTTTCAGCGATAATACTCATATAAAACCTTTGGATTTTTCACGAGCCCAGACTGAACCAGCGGACTGGATAATCGCCGTGTTGTCACTTTCCACTGTGGTATTGTCGGCGGCTAATCCGAGTGAAATTTTACCGGCGGCGACTTGCTCCAGAAAACGAATACTGTCTTCATAATCCTTGCGAGCTTGTTCGGTCGCGTAATTTTTCTCCAGAAAATAGCGCGCCAAATGGCAAGCGTGCAGATTTAACGCTACCGGTGCAGACGATAACGGCAGGGTATAGCGTCCGCCGATATACACATCAATCGTGTTTGAAGCGTCAGTTAATGCGGCTTCTACTTGCGTTTCGTCCAATTCACCGCTGTTTTCATCATCAGAGATGGTCTGAATAACGTGTCGACCATACCGTTTGATTAAATCGGCTTGCGTGGCATACCCCATCACTCACCACCTTGCCCGTTTTCAGCTGCATTAGCCAGCAATTCAAGCAGCGTCGACTTTTTGGCTTTAGCATCAAACTTGATGCCAAGTGCGGTTAGTTTTTCTTTGATTTGCTCGACGGTCAGATCCAAATCGGCAGGTAACAACCCATCGTCCACGCTCGACAATGCGCCGTCACTTTCACCGTTTTCAGATAACAACCGTTGTTCAGCTGCTTCAATCGTTTCGGTAGGCATAGGGTCTTGCGAGCCGAATACCAAACGTGGATCAGCTTTAAATGCGGCGATTTGGGTGTCCGTAACGTCCATAAGCAGGTTTTGACCTTTTTCAAGCACAAATCCTGCGCGACGGTATCCGCTGTGCGCACGATTGTGCACAACGACTTGATAACGTTTTTCCATAACATGTTTACCTCTAAAATATGCGTTAAATTGGCGTAAAAGCGCGGTCAAACAACCGCACTTTGTTTAGTGATTATAGATAATCCGCCACAATCAGCGTTAAACGCCCTTTGAACTCGTTATCCACCGCTGCACCGTTTTCCACGCGGTATTCACGCTCGAGCAGCTGCACCGCTTCTTTTTCCAGCGATGGCGGCACAACGATATGCGTCGGGCGGATACCCAAGCGTTTACCGCCGTCACCCTGCACCGCGCGCATTGCGCTAATTGCTTTCCACAAGTTTTCAGCCGTCAATTTACCTTTTACGGCGTGTGCCATCTGCCAGAAGCCATAGCCCACATTCGATCGCGCGTCCACGCCATAAGTAAACACGTCTTTCATAAACACTTTTTCATCGTTCACGTCAGTAATCGATGCAGGTGTCGGGGATTTGCGTTCTTGATAGATAATCGGTTTCAGCGAGCGACCACAATCCAACAGATACCACGCATCGGCTTCCGCCACAGACGTATTATCGTCGGTGATATTGCTGACATTTTTCGGGGTTTTGCCATCAACCGTTGCGCCGACAGGGTGGTCAGTATCAAAAAAATACTGCTTGTCGTAACACTCGGTAGTGAAACCGGCTTTCAGCGCACCAAACACCAACTCGTCCGGCAATTCAGCGGCAGAGCGTCCCAATTCTTCAATCAATGGCGAATACACACCGACGTTATCGTCTTCAATATCCGTGCGTGCAATTTCTACAGCACTTGCCCATTTTTTATTCGCAATCGAATAACCGTGAGTTTGAATCGCCGTAATCGCACGATCGCCAATCCACTCTTTCAGCCCCGGCATTTGCCCTAACCACGCATAAGTGTTCGCAGCGGTTGAGGACGGCACTACTGTCGCAATTTTTGAAAATTGGCTTGGTGCTTTTGCCAAACCGTCTTTAAAATTTTTGCCAAAGCCGACAAATAGGGCTTTCACAATTTCAGGGGTAACATTTGCCATTATTCCGCTTCCTTCTGTTTAATAAATTCGTCTTCAGACAAGCCCAGCAGTTTGGCTGCGGTTTTCTCGTCTGCACTCAACACCGCCAACTTTTCGCCGTCGGCAGGTTTGGTGGTGTCGGTCTGTTTTGCCGACAGCACCGCAATCTGTGGGCGTGCATCCAACATTGCCGATAAAGCCGCCACGCCTTGCTGTTTGCCAAAGCCTTTCAAATAATCGACTTCCGCTTCAATCACACGTCCGTCATTGCGTGCCTTGCTGATAGCGGATTCGATTTCGCTGTCCGCCGTTTGTGCCGATAGCACCGCCAGTTGTTGCATTGTCGCGTCATAGGTCGCTTTCGGCACATACTGGCTTAAATCCACTGTGTTTACCTGTGTAGACAGGGTTGCCACTTTTTCATCGGCGGTGGTTTTCTCACTCATCAGCGTATCCAGTGCCGACAATGCCGCTACGCCTTGCTCTTCGCTCAGCTCTGCATTTTCCGCCACCGTTACACCGAGTTTCGCCAGTAATTGACGCAGTTGTTCCGTCATTGGGTTCTCCTTGGTTTTAGGGATAGTTTTTGGGGTTGGTTGGGGTTGATAGAAAAAATCGGCAGCAAGGGTCGCAATAGACTGCATACCCGTGATACCGGGGTCATTGGTGAGTGCCGCCATTCGCAGCTCTAATGGCGTACCTTGGCTGTCATAAGGGAAGACGGCACTCAAATACAAATATTCACCGTTTGCAACGTGCTGTTGCGCTTTGGGCGTTAACCGCGGCTTAATCCAAAGCCCCGACTCGTCACGCCACTCGATTTCATCAGCAGAAAAACGTCCGGCGGCCAACGCCTCACCCAAACCCTGCTTGGCTTTCAGCAAGGTTTGATGGTCGTAATCAATCAGTACGTCCTGACCGCTTGACCGCACTTGTTCAATTAAGCCGGCAGCAATCTCACCGTCCAGATACCAAAACGGTGCATCAAACGGGCGGCCATCTCGGGCGCGAAATTCACCGGCGGGCAGTAATTGATACCAACCGTTATCGTTTTTGAGTTCAGCGGATAACACCGCAAAAGGAATTTGTTTTTTCATGCTGCAATAATGCAATGAAAGAGAGGAGAGTTGGGTTTGTGGCGGTTCAGACAAAAACCGCCCTGTGAATTAGGCAGCGCGGTGAAAATGAGGCAAGCGGTTTCAGCTGATTATCGGGATAGCGTTTAAATGCGTTTAAATGGCGTTTAAATTCGTTTAAATTTTTTTGGACGAACCTCATTGCCGAAAAACATTATCACCCCTCTACGGCGTTTTTAAGGGCGTTATTTAAGATTTGTTTGATTTCTTCAATGCCGGTCTCACCCAAACCTAAAAACGGACGTGCCGGCATATGTTGTGTACCGGTCATATGATACTGTCCGTGTGGTTCAGATGCACCAATAACGGCAAAGCTGTCGCCGTAGTCAATATTTAGTGAACCAATTAGCCCATCTGCACCTCGAATATTCAATATTTTGCCCGTGCGCCCCTGTTTGTAGCGGCGTTTCTTATAATCGGGATTTAACGCCGCCCAGTTATCACCCTCGGGCGAGCGTTCAGCATCAAACGCATCTTCCGCCTCTTCAAGTAAGACATTGGCGATCTTTCGGGTTAATCCGTCACTCTTGCCCATTTCGGCAAGTTTGCGGAATTTGCGCTGGATTTCCGAGGTGTCGAATTTAAATTCTAGGTGCATAAGAAATAAACCTTAACTTAAAATGGCAGTGGGCAATACCGCCCACAACCAAAAGGAAATGAAAATGGATAAATCCAAACTCAATAACCTTCTCGCAAAACGAGATGAAAATATAGAAAAAGCAAAAGAGTTTCTATTACCTAAATTTCTCGGTAAATGGGTACTTCACTCACTTTCCGCCACATCATCACTAGATACAGCTTCTTTAAGTGCGTACATCGCCAGTGCGGATCTAATGGAACCTGAAAAAGCAGCATTAGTTGATTTTTTAGCTTCACTTAATGCCACCACAAATAACGATAAGTAAAACCAATCATCGTCATCAAACGCCTGAGAGCAGTTTTGCAGTTGCCGCTGCAAAAAATCAACACCATCGGCATCAGGCGTTTTTTCCATTTCTTCCGTTAATTTTAATACAGACTCAAAAAAAAGTGATTCAGCTATCATATTTCCTCCTGATTGGATTTGACTTTTGGTTAAGATAAGCGTAAATTTTAATCAACTAAAATGCTGTGTGGCGAAATGGTAACGCGGCATAATCACTGATTATGTATATTGTGGGTTCAACCCCCACCACAGCATTTAGTTTCCTTTCTTAACTACAACATACTGTCCACCTCGAATTGCATTTTGTACATCTTCGAAATTGGTAACCTGATACGCATTAATAATGGCATCTAGATTTTCTTTTGGTTTTAAACGATTGCGATTAAAATTAGACTGAACAACTACTTTAATTTTCCGATCTTTTGAAAAATAAATAAGATTTTTATGTTCATCAGATTTATCAAACACAACAAGATTTTCTTCAGCAATAATTCGGGAAATACTCGCATAATCTTTAGCTGACAATCCTATGCCACCGGAATGATGTTTATCGCTATTTGCGTGAGCCAGACTTCGTTCTGTCATAACAAGGATCTGCTCTGAAACCACTTTCCCACCTGAAAGAGCGGTAATTTTTTCAGCAATTTCTGTTGTTATAAATCCTGCCGCAATATACTTATCACTCGCCCCCATTTTGCCTAATTTTGCCAACACCCAATTCTCAAACGCCTTATGCCTTGCCGGACTATTATTAATCGCCTGAATGGTCTCCTGACGCAACTCACGGCTTTGCACTGACCGCACTTTACGGATCAAGCTCATATCGGCGCCGAACGCCGCTTTGCCGACATTGTAATTCCAGCCGGCACCGGTTTTCATGGTGCCGTGTTCGGTTTTGATTTTGGTGATTTGAACGTGGGTTTCTTCACCGGTGGCTTTATCCACACCGGCTCGCACCCATTCGGCTTCCAGTTGTCCCTCGCTACTAGACACGCTTAAGCCGTTTTTCTTCAAGCGAAATTCACTCAAACCACGTACCCGACAGCGACAACCCCAGTCATTCGGCGGATACAGCGTGTTCCAAATCGGATCATCAAATCGATACACCTTACCGTGCAAAGCAAGATGACTCGGACGAGTGCGACTATCGGCGACCGCCACATATTGCCAGTAGGGTTGCTCATCGCTGTTTGCCATTTGTTCAGCGTAGCGTCCTGCGTGATAGGCGGTGATTTTATTGGTACGCAAAATAGTTTTTAACCGACGCGGACTGCCGAGTTGCACCATTTCCGCATTGCCGTGGCTGTCAACGATCGTTTGCTTTCCCCACCAGCCCATTTGTTCCAGTTTTGGCTGTAAGTTCTTGATAAAATCTCGCTCGGATATGCCGTTTTGTACGGCGTCTTCAACGGCGGTGCGGATTTCTGACAGCACCTCCATTCGGGTCGCTTTCGCCACCGTAAACGCTTGGGCGTGCGCTGTCTCAAGCTGTTCTTGCCAGTTCCACGTAATGTTGTAGCCCTTGGCTTTCATGTAATCCACGGCAAGCTTTGGCTCCATGCGCAGCATCGCGCCCATCTCCAAATCAGCAGTTTGCTTAAATGTTGACATTCAACCGCCCCAGCATATCCGACACAAAAATGGCCCGGGTCAGCATGTCTTCCAACCCCTTATCATCCAGCTCTGCATACAGCACGGCAATTTTCTCCTGCGCCGCTTCATAACCTTCCTGTTCAAGTGCGGTGATAATCGGCTTTAACATCGGATCAATAATCGCTTGATATTCTTCCGCCGTTGGTTCCAATTTATCTAGCAACTCATCAGGATCAGGCTGCACGCTTAAAATCGCCAACTTATCTTTTTTCCCAGTCTGAGCGGATAACATTGTCGAGCCGAATCCCTGTGCTTGGCGCACCAAGATTTCATCATTTTTATCGGCGACAGGGATTTGCACTTGCTCATGCGCCCACGCCGCAGGGATTTTAAAGCCGATATCCACCAGTTTGCCGATACCGTCGGCAAACGAACTGGTGTCAGCACTTTCAGCGATATTAAATTCAATCCGTGGCAAACGACGCACATCATTAAACGATTTGCCGTTTAACGCATACAGCGGATAAATCAGATCACGGTTAAGCGTCGCTTGCAGTCGCTTTAAATCGGCATTGCGAATTTCTTTACGCACATCGTTATGCACCGAACCTAACGCATTGGTTGAAGTTTTGCCGTCAGCTTGGCTAGTCAATGTGCCGCCGAGAATGGCTTTGCTCATGGTTTTTTCTGCCCACGATACCATCGTCATAAACGGCTCTGAGTTACCGTTTGCCGCATTCTGAAATTCGATTTCCATACCGCGCGGAATTACGCCCCCGGCGTTATGCCCAATCCCCATCACCGCTCTTAACAGCGTATTTTTCTCTTTTTCGGTAGCCCCGTCGGGGTATTTGCCCAATCGCAGCGGTAAGCCGTAAATCTCCAAAAACTCGGCAAAATCACGGGTGCTAAAGTTTTTGTATAAATAGGGCCAGACCAACGTACGCACTAAACCAATCCGTGATAAATAGCCGGTTTTTGATTTAGCGATATGTTTAATCCAACCGAACGGCTGCATGTCAATGCCGTCCACCGAGCCGTCACGCAATCGCAGGGTGTTACGATAATTTGTCGGGGTCATAAACCACGCTGAATCGCGAAAATGCACGGTTTTAATGAGTTTCAACCCGCCGACCAGATTGGGTTCCCATTCGATTTCTTGGCACGAATAACCTTTTAAAATGGCGTCTGTGGCATCAAAAATACAGTCATCCAACCACGTCGCATCGCGTAAGATTTCATCCAGCATTTCTGCGTCTTGCTGTTCTGCCGCAGTGGCATTACGCGGTGGTACGATTTGCCAATCCACTTCTTGAATCGCATTGCGACGTTTGGCGATTTCCGAAAACAGATGCCCGTCTTTTTCTTCCATATCTTCCGCCAATTCTGACTGGCTGCCGATATTGCCTTGCTCCGCTTCCAGCAATAGTTGTGCGACTTTCATCGGCGATAAGGAAACGCTCGGGTGCTCTTGATAGCGTGAGGTCATCCACGCCAGTTTACTCTCGTTTTCGCTTTGCAATTCATCATCAAAATCAAACGGATTGCCGTGAATATCTACAATTTTGCTCATACTAACCCTTAATGGTAAGCCCATTCGTTTTGATAACCATCATAATCTTCCCATTCACCATCATCGGTGATGCCGTGTTTCGACGGCAGCGGAATATAATCAATTTCACCGCCTGTCATATAACTGGCTCGCACCGCCATACAGTACGCTACCGCACTGTCGCCGTGGCGTTTTTGCCCTGACTTATCGCCATCTCGCCCTTTGTCGATTTTCGGCACACCGTTAATCACTTTAATATGTCCGTGGTCGGTGATAATGTCTTCGTCTTTCGGGATTTTGATGTAACCGTCCTCAAACAATACTTTGTATTTCGGCATCCATTCGCGATACCAGCTGTCATTCAACATCACTGCATCAATCATGCTGTCGCCGTAACGTAAGTGCGCCGCTTCCGCTAAGAATCCGCCGTTACCGGTGGCATCAAACGCCGCGCCGACAAAGCGTGGTAACGCATGCAAACAGTGCAACATCAAGGTGCGTTGTTGGTTATAAGTACAGTTGCGGATTTCGATGGTGATGACGATTTCTCGGCTGGTATCGGCGTTAATCTGTGCAATGGCAAACACCGACAAATCCTGCTTACGGGCAAAGTCTTCACCGAAACTGTGGCGTAAATCGGGGTTCAATTTATCCAAGTGCGGTTGTAAGGCTTCCGCAATCCACGCTTTAACCGCACTTTCACGCTCTTCCTCGCTCCAATTCATAAAGTTTTTATCCGCTTCAAACTGCAATTTCACCATCGTTTCATCGGCAGCGCGCTCAATCAGTGG
>RRZU010791812.1_pt1 | contig 10864 bp, 6 predicted proteins | sample 2165561 | NCBI WGS metagenome assembly RRZU01 (sample SAMN10456909, study PRJNA506462) | wastewater metagenome | isolation source: wastewater sludge | place: USA: Moscow, Idaho | reverse complement strand
TCGGAGCGGTCAGGTTTGCGATGGCATATTTCTTCATTGCGCCGAACAGAAACAGGAACAGTGCACGCTTTGTACGCTCCCAGTTCCAGATGTGACGGGCAGTGAGCTGCGGGGCCATCTCTCCGTAGCGGTTGATGGGACCCTGGATCAGCTGCGAGAAAAAGCTGATGAAAAGCAGAAAGCGGGCGTAGTTTTTCTCTGCCGGGTGCCGACCACGGTAGCAGTCAATCAGATAACCGACGGCCTGAAACGTGTAAAAGCTGATGCCAAGCGGCATGACCAGCCCCAGTGAGGACGGCGCTGTGGCCGAAAATGCACCGGAGAGCAGCTCCGCAAAATAGGACCAGTATTTGAAGTAGCCAAGCACAAGAAAGTTGGCAGTCAGCACAGCAGCAACAAGACATTTTTTGCGGCGCACCGCCTGTGCTTTGATGGCCTTTTTTTCGTCCTTGGTTATGCCCGGAGCCTTTCGCCGCGCGGCGGAATCGGCATCCAGCTTTGCCAGCTGCAAGCCGCCGAGCCAGATCGTCAACGCAGTGAAGAGCAGAAAAACAAGGCCCTTCCAGCCGCTGGCGGCAAAAAACAGCAGGCTCAACCCCAGCAGGCAGATCCATTGGCAGCGGCTGAAAACAGTATAATATAAAATGAGTCCAACGCTGACCAGCAGGAAGAAACTCAGGGAATAGATTTCCACACTACACCATCCACAAAATTAAAAATCGACAGAACATTCATAATATCGCTCAAAATCGGCGGAAGAACCAACAATACGGGCATTCACGCGGAACTGGTAGGTGCCGTGCTCCGCCGCTGCGTACTCGGTCCAGGAGCGGGTAGAATACGCGGAAACCCGGCTGTATTCGCTCTCCCCCGGCGCTTTGACCCAGAACTCGTATTCAGCCTGTACGGACGGACCGTGGTAGGAACCGGCCAGCAGCAAAATCTTGTCCGGGTGAACCTCCGGCGTCAGGTAGACGTTGGTGATATAGTTTACGGCGACCAGATATTCTGACGGCGTCTCGAACAACGATTCCACATCCTGCCCGGCGTCCAGCATGGCCAGAAACTTTGCCATGCTCAGGCTGAACGCATGCCCGCCGGCAGCATTCATGTGGGTGAAATCCTTGTGATAGTCAGGCTCTTTGTTCTCAAACAGCTCCGGCTTTGCAAGGTTAAAGTCATAATAGGAAGCCCCATACTCCGCTGCCAGCTGCTTGAAGTAGGCGTAGTCGTCAAAATACGTCTCGTAGCTCACGACATCCAGCGTGGTCTTGGGCGCACTGATGAGCAAAAGGCGCGTGCCGTTCTCCTGACAGAGCTGCAGCATGGAGGTCAGCTCCTCAATGTGCTGCGCGCTAAAGTCGTGGGCGTTCTGGTTCCAGGTGTTTTCCGTGCCGACAGTGTCAAAGTTGATGACCGCGGTATCCTCCGGCTGGGCATGGGCCGCACCGCGCCGGTGCGGCAGACGATTCAGTACGGCATTCCATTTCTGTTGGATCGTAGCGGGCCAGTCGGTGGGCCAGCTGCCGCTCTGCCAGGGAAAAAGCGCATTCAGGGAATCTGCACCTGTAAAGTTATCACGGCTGGTCATGTAGCGCAGCAGGTCAGCGGGCTTATCCTTCCAGGAATCCGTCTGCAGCTCTGCATATAAAAAAGCCTTTTGGGCTTTGGCATAGGGTTTGCCTGTCATGTTGGTCAGATCCATGACAAGGATCACATACCGGGGAGAATGCTCCCGAAGCAGGGTCTCCAGCGCGATCTGCGACATATCCAAGCTTTGGGCGTTTGTTGCCATCAGTGCAACGGTCTCCCCTGTTGCGGCGGCGAGTTCTTCTTCGGGCAGGGCGCAGGAAGCCAGCGAAGAGCCAATGACGGCAATGTCAATGGACTGCTTTTGGTGGTAGCTGCGCCACATGTCAAGGCTGGAACCGTTATCGGGCGGCATAAAGCCGCAGAAAATCAGATTTATAATCAGAAAAATCGCGGTGAACGCTGCGATTTTGGCTATGTACTTCAAAAGATACGCTCCTAAAACAGACAAATAAAGGAAAATGTCCAAAAACAGTGAACACAGCTATTATACATCAATTGGAACTTCCCTGCAATGGTGATTTGCTGACAAAGGTAAGATTTTACAATCGTGCAAAAAGCCGCGCTTCTTCGTGAAACGCGGCTCTATACAATCAGCCTAAAAGCTGCTTGGCCAAATCAGCGCTGGCCTTGGCATCCTTGCAGTAGTAGTCGGCACCGATGTCCCGGGCGTAGTCGGGCGTCAGCACCGCGCCGCCGACCATGACCTTACAGTCAAGGTGCGCGGCATGCAGGGCCTCGATCGTGGCCTGCATATTGGGGACGGTGGTCGTCATCAGGGCCGACAGGCCGACGAGCTTTGCTCCGGTCTGGCGCACGGCCTCTACGACACGCTCGGGGTCAACGTCGCGCCCGAGGTCGAGCACGTCATAGCCGTAGTTTTCGAGGATGACACGGACAATGTTCTTGCCGATGTCATGCACGTCGCCCTTGACTGTGGCAATGACGATCTTGCCCTTGCTGCCCTGCGCCTGGCCGGAGGCGGCAATTTTGGCCTTGATGGCCTCGAACGCAGCCTGCGCGGCGGTGGCGGCCTGCAAAAGCTGCGGCAGGAATACCGTGCCTTTCTCAAAGCCGTCGCCCACGGCGTCCAGTGCGGGGATCAGCGAGGCATTCACTACGTCCAGCGGTTCGCGCATTGTCAGCGCGGCGTCCGCGGCGGCGCGGGCCTCGGCCTTCAGGCCGCGGCGCACAGCCTCAAACAGGGCGTCCCCGCCCGGTGCGGCGGCGCCGACCTCGGCCACGGTGGCGGCGGACTTGCTCGTCTGCGTCGTCTGGATCTGCACATCGGCATAGGCGGCAACGTAGTCGGTGCTCTGCAAATCCTGCGAGGTCAGCACGCGGTAGGCGCGCACGGCAGCCATCATTTCCGGCGTGTTGGGATTCATGATGGCAAGGTCGAGCCCGGCAGACATGGCCATCGTCAAAAACGTTGTGTTCAGGTAGCCGCGGCACGGCAGGCCGAAGCTAATGTTCGACACGCCCAGTACAGTGCGCACGCCCAGCTCACGCTTGCAGCGGGACAGAGCCTCCAGCGTCTGGACGGCACCCTCCTGCTGGGCGCTGGCGGTCAGCGTCAGGCAGTCAATGTAGATGTCTTCATTCGGGATACCGGCGGCGTTGGCAGCGGCGACAATGCGTTGAGCAATCGCAAAGCGGCCCTCGGCTGTCGGCGGGATACCGCCCTTGTCCAGCGCCAGGCCGACGACGGCGGCGCCGTACTTTTTGCAGAGCGGCAGAATCTTTTCCAGCGTCTCCGGCTCACCGTTGACCGAGTTGACGATGGGCTTGCCGTTGTAGATGCGCAGCGCACGGGACAGGGCCTCTGGATTCGAGGAGTCGAGCTGCAGCGGCAGGTCGGTGACGGCCTGCAAATCCTTGACAAGCTGCTCCAGCGTGGCGGCCTCGTCGATGCCGGGCAGGCCCGCGTTGACGTCGAGCACCTGCGCACCGGCCTCGGCCTGGGCCACAGCCTGAGTGCAGGGGTAGGCGCTGTCGCCGTCCCGCAGGGCCTGCTGCAGCCGCTTTTTGCCGGTGGGATTGATGCGCTCCCCCACCACAGTGATGCCGTCGACCTCCACAAAGCGGACCGGCGTGCACAGACAGCTGCGGCGGATGGGGATCTTGTCAGCCGGGGTCAGCGGGCTGAAGGTCTCATGCAGCCTGGCGATAAACGCGGGCGTCGTGCCGCAGCAGCCGCCGACCATCGAAACGCCGATGGCGGCGTACTCCTTCATCTCGGCGGCAAATTCATCCGGGTCGAGATTGTAGCTGCCGTCGGGGTTCGGCAGACCGGCGTTCGGCTTGACAAAGACCGGAACACCTGCGGGCACGCTGCGGCAGAGGCGCTGCGCGAAGGGCAGAATCTCCTTGGGGCCGAGCGAGCAGTTGATGCCCACGGCGTCCGCGCCGAGACCCGCTGCCGTGACGGCGTAGCTTTCGACGGTGCAGCCCGTGAAGGTGCGCCCGCGGCTCTCAAAGCTCATTGAGGTGAAAACAGGCAGATCGCAGTTTTCCCTGGCGGCGAGGATGGCGGCCTTCAGCTCATACAGATCGGTCATCGTCTCCAAAAAGACGAGGTCAGCCCCTGCCGCCGCACCGGCGCGGATGACCTGTGCAAACTCATTGTAGGCATCCTCAAACGCCAGCGTGCCCGCGGGGACGAGCAGCTCACCCAGAGGGCCGATGTCCAGCGCCACACACGCGCCGGTGGTCTCGGCGGCCTTGCGCGCACAGGCGATGGAAGCGGAAACGACCTCCTCCACCGTGTGGCCGCAGCCGGTCAGCTTCTTGGCGTTGGCACCAAAGGTATTTGCCAGCAGAATATCCGCGCCCGCGTTGGCGTAGTCAGTGTGGATGGCCGTTAAAACCTCCGGCATTTCCAGCGCGGCGAGCTCGGGCCTCTGCCCGGGCTGCAGACCGCGCGCCTGCAGCTGGGTGCCCATGCCGCCGTCCAGAAAAACAAACCGCTTGCGGTCAAAAACTTCACGAATCTGCATACGCTTCTCCCCTATCAGTCTTGTGTGAAACAGGTCGTGCCGCGCTTGCGGAACGAGCAGGTCTCCTTTAAATGGCAGGTCGCACAGCCTGCGCGGGTGCCGGTCACGGGATGGTCGGCAATGCCTAAAATGGCGGTGGTACTCTTGCGGGGGGTCAAAAGGTGCTGGGGCGTCACGGCCAGGCCGCAGCCGCGCACCGTGTCCGCCGCAAGGCAGAGCGCGTCGTTCAGCTCCAGCGGGCAGTCACCGTAGCCCGGCGCGTAACGCCCGGTCATAAAGACGCCCTGCGCCTCGATTTGAGCGCGTATTTCGTTCTCCAGCTCGTCACAGACCTGTTCCAAAAGCACCGAGGCCAGCGCGTCCGCTGCGGCTGCCAGGGCAATGTCAGTCAGTTCCATGCGGCGCAAAAGCTTGTCCACCTCGGCCCCGAGGGTCGCTGCCAGCAGAAGGACCTCGTCGCAGCCCTGCAGATGGCGCGTCAGGTCGCTGCCGCAGTTTTCCAGCGGCAGGGCGGTGCGCGGCAGACGGCGGTACACCGCACGCGGCGCAGCAGCGGTCAGCACGATCTGCTCGGCCTTGTCCAGCAGGGCCGCGGTGGCGGCATCGGGCGTCCAGCCGGACGCACCCATGTAGCGCAGCGCCGTGGCGCGGTCAATGGCGGCGGGCTTGCGGCACTCCATTACAGCAGATCCCTGATGCCGTCGTAGACCTTCGCGGCCACGGCGGCGTCATTCATTGCGTACAGGTGGATGCCGTCTGCGCCGCCCTCAATGAGGTCGCGCAGCTGCCTGACGGCGTAGTCGATACCGGCGTCGTACAGGCTGGCCGGGTCGTCCTGATAGCGGGAGATCATACGGGTGAACTCAGACGGCAGGCTGGCCGAAGAAAGCGAAACGGTGCGTTCGATCTGGCTGCGCTTGACGATGGGCATGACACCGGCAGAGACCGGCAGTGTGATGCCTGCGCGGCGTGCCAGATTCAGAAAGCGGTAAAAGTGCATGTTGTCAAAGAAAAGCTGGGTCAGCAGGTGCTCGGCACCGGCGGCCTGCTTGATGCGCAGGTTCTCAACGTCATGCAGCAGGCTGTCGGCCTCGGGGTGGCCCTCCGGGTAGCAGGCACCGTGAACGGAAAATGCCGGCTTCTTCCATTTGATAAAGGACGTCAGGTCGCTGGCGTGTTTGAAGTCGGGGCTCTCCGGGCGGGACGGGCTGCGGTCCCCGCGCAGGGCCAGCACATCCCGGACGCCGACAGATTCCAGCTGATCCAAAATCTCCGCTGCACGGGTCTCGTCGTTGCCCATGCAGATCAGGTGCGCCAGCGTGGGGACATGCAGCTCGTTCTGAATGTAGTCGGCCACCTCCGCGGTGGAGACGCCGCCCGCAGAGCCGCCCGCACCGAAGGTGACGCTGATGAAGCCGGGGTCCATGGCCTGCATCTGGCGCAGGGTGTCCTTGAGCTTATCCATCTGGGTTGTCTGTTTCGGCGGGAAGCATTCGATAGAGAAAACGCAGCGTTTGGCTTTGAACTGTTCCGTAATCGTCATTTTCTACTCCTTATTTTTACGCCGCAAAATCGGCGGAGTCCGCGGAAGTTTCCACGTTGAGGGTGTTGTTCTGCCAGATGAAGGTGAGGCTGCCCTCCAGGTCAGTGCGCCATACCTCGGCACCGACCTCTGCGTAATTTTGCAGGGCAGCGCGGTGCGGATGGCCGTAATCGTTGTGCAGCCCGCAGCTGACGGCCACGGCCTCGGGCCGGACTGCCTGCATAAAGGTCAGGCTGTTGGAGGTGTAGGACCCGTGATGCCCCGCCTTGAAAAGAGTGGCATGCAGGGTCGGGCCGTAGGTATCGACCAGGCGCTGCTCGGCGTCTGCCTCTGCGTCGCCGGTATCGAGAAAGCGGAAATCGCCCGCCGTGAACAGCGTGCAGAGCGAGGCATCGTTGACGCTGTCGGCATCCTCGCTGCCGCCCTGCAAAATTTGCAGCTTGCCGCTGCCAAGCGGGTATTCCTCTCCGGCTTCTGCTGTGAGAATTTCTGCTCCGCTGTCGGCGGCCAGCTCTGCGAGATGGCGCGGCCAGTCGGCGGTCTCATCCGCCGTGGGCTGCCACAGCGGCAGCAGCAGGGTCTTGACCGGGAGGGTGCGCAGCACCGCGCGGGCGTTGCCGGTGTGGTCTGCGTGGGGATGGGTCAGCACAAGATACTCAAGCGACGGCACACCCAGCACGTCCAGGTCATAGAGCAGCGCGTCCTCAGCCTCGACGGGACCGGTGTCGATCAGGCAGTACGCGCCGTCCTGACAAAGCAGCACGGCATCGCCCTGCCCGACATCCAGCACATACACGACGGTGCTGCCGTCCGCAGTCTGCGGAGCGCTTTCCTCGGTTTGGAGCGGCACGCCGAGTGCAGCGCGCAGCTGCTGCCAGCCGGGAACGCTGCCCCTGCCGCCCAAAAGCTGGACGACGAACGCGGCAAGCACCAACAAGCAGACGGCCACCGCCGCGGCCAGGCGGGCAAAGCGCTTACCCGTCATACTGGCCGTTCAGCTTGCGCTCCTCCCACTCGGCCTTGGTCACAAGCACGGCGCGGGGCTTGGCACCCTCATAGGGGCCGATGATCTTTTCCTGCTCCATCTGGTCCATGATGCGGGCGGCGCGGGCGTAGCCCAGCTTGCAGCGGCGCTGCAAAAGGCTGGTGCTGGCCTGTCCGGCCTCAATAACGCACTCAACGGCCTGCTCAAACATGGCGTCCAGTGCACCGCCGCCGTCTCCGTCATCGTCGCCGCCCTTCTTGCTGCCCTTTTCGGCAACGGCGCGGCGCTCCATTTCGGCAATCATTTCTTCATCGTACTGGGCGGTGGAGGTGGACTTGATAAAGCTCAGCACCGCGCCGATCTCCTCATCGGTCACAAAGGTGCCCTGCACACGCACGGGCTTGGACGCGCCGACGGGCAGGAAGAGCATATCACCGTTGCCCAGCAGCTTTTCGGCACCGCCGCTGTCCAGAATGGTGCGGCTGTCGATCTGGCTGGAAACGGCAAAGGCGATACGGCTGGGGATGTTGGCCTTGATAAGGCCGGTGATGACGTCCACGCTGGGGCGCTGGGTCGCAACGATCAGGTGGATGCCGGCGGCGCGGGCCTTCTGCGCGATGCGGCAGATATAGTCCTCGACCTCCTTGCCCGCGACCATCATCAGGTCGGCCAGCTCGTCAATGACGATGGCGATATAGGGCAGGTGCTCCATGCCGGTCTGGGCGGCCAGCTTGTTGTAGGCCTTGATCTCGCGGACGTTGTTCTCGGCAAAGAGCTTGTAGCGGCGCTCCATCTCGGCCACGCTGGCCCCCAGCGCACCGGCAGCCTTGCGCGGCTCGGTGACGACGGGCATCAGCAGGTGCGGAATGCCGTTGTACTCGGCCAGCTCGACGACCTTCGGGTCGATCAGAATGAGCTTGACATCCTCGGGGCCGGAGCGGAACAGGAAGCTGATGATAATGGAGTTGACGCAGACGGATTTACCGCTGCCGGTGGAACCGGCAATCAGCAGGTGGGGCATCTTGCAGAGATCCGCGACCTGCGCCGTACCGGCAATGTCCTTGCCGAGGGCCATCGTCAGCGGGCTGCGCATATTGATATAATTCTGGGATTCAAAGACTGCGCGGATGTTGACGGTGGAGCGGATCTTGTTCGGGACCTCGATGCCGACGGCGGGCTTGCCGGGGATGGGCGCTTCAATGCGCACACCCGCGGTGGCCAGATTCAGGGCGATGTCGTCGGCCAGGCTTGTGATGCGGCTGACCTTGATACCGGCCTGGGGCTGTAGCTCATACCGGGTGACGGACGGGCCGCGGCAGATGTCGAGCATCGTCGTCTTGACGCCGAAGCTGTCCAGCGTGTTGACCAGAATGTCCGCGTTTTTCTTCATTTCGCGGGCGGCCCCGGCCTCGTCGTCGGGGCGCGTGGCGTTAAAGAGATTCAGCGACGGATAGCAGTAGGGCTCCGGCGGCTGCTCCTCCGAGGTGGGCAGACGCATGGCGTTGGGGTCGGCCTTGGCCGCACAGGGCGGCGTATGGATGGGCGCACCGGCAGAGTTGCCGACAGCGGTGCTGACCTGCACGCGGGCAGCCTCCCCCTGCCGGGGCACAGTGAAGCTGCTCTGGGTCGTTTCCGCCGCAGGGCGGGTCATGGCAGGGGCAGACTGGTACGGCTGCGGGGCGGCAGCCGGTGCGGCGGTGTAGGGATCGGCTGCCGGGGCCGGAGCCTCGACAACAGGCTGGGCAGGGGCGGCGGGTGTCTCGGCCAGCATATCATCCAGCATTTCAGAGACAGAGCGCCCGGACTGCCAGGCAGCGCTGACCGCACTGCCGGTATCGCTGAAGCTGCCGCCCAATGTCGGGATCGGTGCGGAAACAGCGGGGGCCTCCGGTGCGGCGGGCACAGCTGCGGGGGCGGACGTACCCAGCGGCGCAGCGTCTGCGGCCATCTGTGCAGCAAGATCAGCCGGAGAAAGGACCATCGTATCGCCCTGCACACGGCCTGTCATATCCAGCTGCGGCAGCTCGACAGGGATCGGCTCGGGCTCGTCCTCCACGGGAATGAGAGGCGTGTCAAATTTGGGTTCCTGCGGAACAGGCGTCAGCGGGGTCTCAAACTCGGTAGGCTGCGGCAGGTCCAGCGTCGTCTCGGCGCTGACCTCCTGGGGCGTATAGTAAGGCGCGTGGCCGCTGACAGCGCGGTTGATGAGCGCATCCAACTCGTCCTGCGGCGCGGGGGACGCCTGTGCGGCGGGCGCGGGGGTGACCGGGGTCAGCGGGGTACTGTACACCGGCGCGGCAGGCTCTGAGGCAGGCTGCAATTGCAGCTCAAAATCCTCCTTCGGTGCGGGAGCAGGCTGGGGCTGGGGCTGGGTGTGGCGCAGTGTGCTGTTGGCCCGGTTGGACAGCGGATCCATGCCGAACGTGCCGCCCGGGCCGATGCTGACCGGCTCCAGCGGGTCATCGCTGACGGCCTTTTGGCGGGCGTTTTCCCCTGCACTGGGGCCAAGATCCACGTCAAACGACGCATGGGTCTGGGCGGCGGGCTTGGCGGCAAACGGTGCCTCGGGCACAGCAGGTGTCACGGGGGGCGTGCAGGCGGCCTGCCGCTGCGGGGCGGGCGGGGTCTGTTTCGGGAAACGGCTCGTGTCCGCGATGACGTCGTAAACCGGATGGTGCGGGCGGCTGCTGTCCGGCAGCGCACCGGTCAGATTCTCGACGCTCTCCTCCTCGGGCTCCTGCTCAAACAGGCGGGTGTCGTAGGCGGTCTCGGCTGCGGCGCGCTCCTCGCGCTTGGCCTGCAGGATCTTGTACTGGCCGTCTACAAACAGAACGACGTCCGCGGGGGTGATGGCAAAGAAGAACATCAGCCCCAGCAGGAAGATGAGCAGCATGATAATGTTGGAGGCGGGACGCCCGAACAGCGCCAGCAGCGTGGCACCGATGGGCGCACCGAGGACGCCGCCCTCCCAGAAGTAGGTGCCGCCGCGGGTAAAGAGCATCTTGACGATCTCCCCGACCTTGAGGTTCTCAATATTGAGCTTGGAGAAGATGACAGGCACGCTGGCGCAGAGCACGCCCATCAGCGATACCTTGCCCGCAAACAGCGCGACGCGGTAGCCGGTGGCCAGCAGGTAGGCCAGGTACAGCAGGAACGGTCCGACCAGATAAGTCGTGATACCGAAAACGCCAAAGTACCAGCTGCGCAGCGTGCGCCAAAGATTCTGCCCGGGCACAAGCACGAGCGCAACGCAAAGCAGACCCAGCCCCACCAGCAGGATGCTGCGGGCCAGGTTCGGGGTCTCGGCGCGGCGCTGGGCACGGCGGGACGGCTGACGGCTGCGGGAGGCCGCACTGCTGCGCGCGGATGCGGAGCGCCCGGTGCTGCTGCGGCCCGTGCCGCGGGAGGAGGCGGTGCCCTTTTTGCCGGAGGAGTTCTTTGTTGATTTTTTACCGGAACGAGATTGTGCCATGTTACAGTGTTTCCCTCTCTTATTTCTCTGAACGCTTCTTTATATATAAGTAGTCTGTACAGGTACAGAACGGTAAGGACATACGACTTTTATTTTAGCACGATTTCCAGGGATTGTAAAGAAAAATGCCCGCTGTGCCGGGTTACAAAAAATAAATCCCCGCCCTGAGGGATGGGCGGGGATTTACAAGAAAGGAGGAGAAGAACACATGAAAATGTGATAAAGCTATTTGACTTGGGGTTCATTTAGCTTGCAACTAAATTGTAACTGTTTTG
>RRZU010606436.1_pt1 | contig 10864 bp, 11 predicted proteins | sample 2165561 | NCBI WGS metagenome assembly RRZU01 (sample SAMN10456909, study PRJNA506462) | wastewater metagenome | isolation source: wastewater sludge | place: USA: Moscow, Idaho | reverse complement strand
GTCAACGTCGGGGTTTTATAACTGGCTGTCGCGCCCGCAGTCGGCAACCGCAGCCCGCCGAGCGGACCTAACGGTACGGATCCGTTCTTTCTTCGAGAAGTCGGATGGCACCTATGGGTATCGGCGTATTCATGCGGATCTAGCTGGGGAGGGTATCGAGTGTTCCCCGGAGTTGGTGCGCCAGATCATGCGGCAAGAGGCATTGATACCGTGTCAGCCACGCCTATTTCGAATCACCACGCAAGCCGATGAAGACGCTGCAGCCAAGATGCCGGACCTGGTGAAACGGGACTTCACCGCGCAGTGTCCGGGCGTGAAGTTCGTTGGCGACATCTTCTGCCGACGTCGGCATAAAATACCCGCTACCCATAGCCGGTTCGGGCCCTCGGCCTTGAAATGACGATCCTCGAGCACCGGAATCAGCTGGTTATCACGGAGCTGGCGCTCACTAGAGGGAAACGTTTTCGCAGCCAGGTAGCCTCTGGAGGTAATGAGCCCAACCTCTGTCGCTCCCATGGTGCGACAGATCAGGCGGACCCCGAAACGATCCTTATACAGGCCAATGTACTGGATCATCTCGCCGTGGGGCGGTCGACGTCCGCTGACTGACAAAAAAGCTGACGCAGCCTTCAAAATCTCATTAGCCCGTCTCAGCTCCGCATTCTCACGACGAAGCCTACGGATTTCTTGGGACTCCTCACTGGAAACTCCAGGGCGGACACCGGAATCGACCTGAGCATGATTCACCCACCGGCGCAAGGCCTCCATACTCAACCCAGGCGCGGTGCGGTCTCCCTGATCACCGCATACGGTGCTAACGACTTATCTTCTGCCAGCCGATCCAACACCATGCGCACCGCGCGGTCCTGAAACGACTGTCGATACTTCTTAGGCATAAGCCCACCCTCTCAAGAGCGACGGAACCAAACCTCGACCGCTTCCGCACTCTGTGCACAGCCTGTGGCCACCGACCAGTCTCAATGCATTGCACGCTAGACCTCGGTTGCTCTCCTCAGTTGAAGAATTCGCTCGGAGCGGTCTTTCGCATGAAACAGTCCACTACCAACGACGAACCGTCTTGCTCCGGCTCGGCTGAGCATGGGTATTGTCTGTAGGTTCACGCCACCGTCTACGCCGATCCACGCGTCAGCATGCGCGGAATCGAGGATCTGTCTTGTCGCCTTCACACGGTCTGGTGCTGAGTTCAGCATTGGTTTTCCACCATCGCCAGGTTCAACAGTCATGACCAACACCTGCTCAACGAGAGGGCCAATGACCCCCAAGACTGCAGGGTCCGTCTGCGGTGAAATCGCCACGCCCACACTGATGCCCAACTCCGAGATCCTTTCGATTATGTCGATTAGGTTCTGTGCATTCTCAGCAGCCTCAACATGGACGATCACACGTTCACACTTAGCGCTCGCAGCTACCGTCCCCCAGCGAAGTGGATCTGAGACCATCAAGTGGACTTCGACAGGAATGGCACTGCGATCTGCGATTGCTAGCAGAGTATGTTCCCCCCACGTTGCCCCTTGAACGAAGCCGTCATCGAATATATCGACATGGAGAAAGTCGGCAGATTCAACCGAAGCCATCTCAGTTGCTAGTGCGAGCGGGTCCGCTGCCAGCAAGGACGGCCCGACCTGACAAGCTGGCTCGTGTTCCTCCACAGTACTCACTCGCTCCTTGGCCGCTGCATATTCGCAGCGAAGGTTGAGACCTCTGCGTAGCGCGGGCGGAGCTTGGGCCAGAGAGCATCGGTTGATTCAGGTGATGCCGCCAATACCGCTTGGGGCCGCAGTGCTATTGCAAGCTCCATGGGCGACTCATCGCGCAGAACTGCGAGCGCTTGCACACATGCACCACGAACCGTAGCTTCGGGTTCTCCGATAGTCCAAACATCACGCGCAAGGAGGTTGGCAAGGAACTGCGTGTAGGCTTCAGATCGCGCTCCTCCGCCTACGGCGATAATGCGACCGTCTGTCAGCACTCCTATGCGGTCTAGCGCATCGAATCCGTACAGCAGCCCGGCCAGAACGCCGTAGAACGCCGACGCTGCAAATTCTTCGCGGCCCATTCCGGACGTGATGCCCGCCAACACACCCGTCGCGTCCGGCACGGAGGGAGTCCTCTCCCCGTCCAGATATGGTACAAACACTGCAAGTCCATCGGATTGCGGCGCAGCCAAAGCTAAGCGGTCAAGCTCCTGAACATCGACTCCGAGGAGATTGGCAGCCCAATCAGTCACCTTTGTGGAGTTCAGAGTGCATGCCAGAGGCAGCCAGCCGCCTACAGCATTTGCCACGCAGTCAATGTCGCCAGCAACGTCGATCACCGGAGCCTCACTAAGTGTGGAGACAGTTCCAGAAGTGCCCAGACTAAACACCACGTCGCCGGGTGCTGTACCCAAACCTAGTGGAGCGACGTGTTGGTCACCCCCGCCAACTGCAACCAGAGTGCCCGCTGGAACGCCAAGCTGCATCGCGGCATTTTCTGTGACTCGACCAGCAATTGAGTCCGGCTCCCCAACGCGAGGGAGCACACGGTCCCAGTCAAGCACATTCCCAAAGAGCCTATGGAGAAGCTCCGTGTCGTACCTGTTGTCTACGGAATCGAAGTATCCCGTGCCCGAGGCTTCCGAACGATCAGTTACAAACTGGCCCGTAAGTCGGAAAGTAATGTAATCATGCGGCAGAAGAATTTGCTCCGTCGCACCGATTGTCCTTGGCTCATTCTCAAGCAACCATGCGAGTTTCGCCACCGTGAACGCCGGCGTTGGTACCGATCCGACTCGCCGCACCCATTCTTCCGTGGGAACCTCAGACAGCAACCATTTCACTTGAGGGGCCGTCGTCGTGTCATTCCATAGTTTCGCAGGACGAATGGGCTGCCCGTCCGCGTTGAGTGCGACAAGAGCATGACACTGACCCGACACGGACATGGACCGCACCGCGCTGAGATCAACGCCTTCGCTACGGAGGATTGAGCAAGTCCGGACAACGGAAGACCACCAGTCCAAGGGGTCGTGTTCCGAAACTGGAGGTGTCGTGGCAGGCAGTGGGGTGCGGGACCTCCCCACCACCGCGAACGTTTCAGCATCCCGCACCTCTGTTGTGCAGGACTGTGTCGACAAGTCGATACCGAGAATCAGGGACATGATCGCTCTCTCTCCTCTTTAGATTGTGCTGCCGGGATTCCCCCGTGGACGTTGCGGACTAGTTCTCCAACACCACCGGCAGGGTGTATCTCAAGACTCTCTTGGAGATTCCAATCGTGTAGATCCATTAGCGTGCGTGTGAGGGCATCACCCCATGCCGCCGCCACCAGGGTCGATCCCATCGCGATCGTCTCCCCTGGATCTGCACCTTGAGCTGTGCTGAGGCAAACGAAGATGTCACACGCGTTTGCCAGTGCTGACTCCGAGCGTTCACCGATACCGACTATGCGCGCGCCGCGAGATCGGGCGAGCCTGCAGAGGTCTACTACCTCCTTGGATTCCCCAGTCTTGGAAAGGGCAACAAGTACGTCACCCGCTTGAACTGCGCCAACTGTCCCATGGAGCGCGTCCATAGAGTGAATGAACATTGATGGTGTACCTGTTACAGACAGCAAGTGGGCCATTCTGCGCGCTACATGAGATGACGTTCCGCTTCCTGTGACCAGTACTTTTCCTTGTGCAGATTCGATGATGCGGACGACATCCACTAGGGTGCCATCAATCTGGTCCTCGAGCTGTTTGAGGGCTTTGGCTTCTGCGTTCACCGCGCGACGCGCTGAGTCGATCATTGCAATGCTCGTGGAATCGGCGTTGTTGTTCACAGGATGTCCACCTCTCGCTCAGGCAATACAAGTGGTTGTTGCTCGGGTTCGTCGCGCATACCACGGCTACCGACGGCCCCAGCTGGATGTGTTCGTAAAACTTGCTCCCACGAGCGGCCCCTGATTCGCATTAGTACGCGGGCGAGAGCATCCGCCCACAATGCGGCCAGTAGGGTCGATCCCATGCCTATCATTCCGCCAGGATCAGCCGCTGGTCGTGTTGATAGGAGTACGACGACCTCAGCGTCGGACGCAAACGCGGAGTCCGGCGTCTCTGTTACAGCAATTACCGGAGCTCCAACTTCCCGCACTGCGCGGCACAGTTGGTTCAGTTCCGTAGACCCACCACCCTTGGAGAAGGCCAACAGAATGTCGTCACTTTCCACAGCGCCAAGGCTTCCATGTAGAGCGTCCATGGGATGCAAGAAGACTGCTGGAGTGCCTGTCACTGAGAGTAGGTGTGCCGTTCTCCTAGCTACAGCAGATGATGTTCCGGAGCCTGCAACGAAGACCTTTCCCGCGGATGACCGAATAATCTCGATAGATTCGACGAAAGAGTCCCCGAGTTGGTCGGGCAGATCTCCCAGAGCATCAATCTCCGTACGTGCTGCGAGAACACCGGCCTCGATGATTGCAGCTGATTGCGCTGCCGTGTAAGTACGACTACCCACAAGTTCCTCCCCTCGGCTGCCGGAACTAGTGCCCCCACTTCGTGCCGGCAGCCAACCTTGTCCACTGTTTACAATTAGCTGTTTCCCCAAGCAGTCTGACGCAATGAGGCGACCGTAACGTCGTCCACCGAAGACGGTCCACACACGACTTTTCCGTTTGCGAAAACGATTACCTCGTCGGACACCTCGAGTATTTCTTCTTCCTCGGAAGAAACCATGATGACAACGAGGTCTTCCTCATGCGCCAGCTTCCGTAGAACTTGGTGAATTTCAGCCTTCACTCCAATATCCACGCCCTTGGTTGGTTCATCGAGAAGAAGAACGCGAGGTTCTTGCCCGAGCACGCGGGCGAGCAGCACCTTTTGCTGGTTGCCTCCAGACAGTGATGTAATCGGCGCCTGAGGATCTCCCCGGAGTTTGAGGAACTCTAACAGTCGGGTCACATACTTCTGGAGTCCAGCTTTGTCGATAACGGTCGCCTTTGAGAAACGAGGAAGGATAGGGAGTGCGGCATTCATTACCGAGTCCATTTGAGCGACGATTCCGTCTTGCTTTCGCTCCTCGGTGAGGAATGCGATGCCGTTACGTATTGAGGCCTCCGGGTTTTTTGGCGTGAAAGTCAGGTCACCCACCGACACTGACCCAGTAGTCAGGCGATCCACCCCTGCGATTGCGCGGAGCGCCTCGCTTCTTCCAGACCCACTAAGCCCATAGATACCGAGCACACGACCTCTAGCAGCATCGAAGGTTGCACCTTTGAGATGCTTATTCTTCAAGTCTCGCGCGAAGAACCACGGGACCCGGGGGCCTAGGTCCACTACGTCGTCCCTTACGTCGACATCCAGAGCCCCCTCCCCTGCAATCGCGGTAATAACGTCATCTCGGTTTACGGTTGCAACATCCTCGTCTAAGACAATTCGTCCATCCATTAGTGCGACAACGCGGTCAGCTACCGAGTAAAGCTCATCGAGCTTGTGATTCACCAAGACGATCCCAATACCTTCTTGGTCTGCAAGCCCTCGCAAGTAGGTCATGAGCTCAACCACTTGCTCACCCTCCAACGAGGTAGTCGGCTCGTCTAGCAGGAGACACTTTGTATCTCGCGAAGCAGCGATTGCGATCTCGAGGCGCTGCCTAGTAGCAACAGGATATGCGCCGACCTTGCGGTCGACGTCTACGTCTAACCCAAACTTATCTACGAGCGCCTTCGCGCCCTCTCGCATTTCGTTGAGCTTGAGGCCAGTGGGGCCCGACAGCTCCTGACCAAGCCACACGTTCTGCGTGACGGTTAGGTTTGGCAAGAGTGAGAGCTCTTGATAGACGGTAGAGATTCCTGCGGCGATGGCCTCTTGGGGTGAGCTGAAAGAGACTTCTTTTCCGTTGAGGCGGAGCCTCCCGCCAGATGCGTGGTGCGCTCCTGAAACAACTTTGAGCAATGTCGACTTCCCTGCGCCGTTGTGGCCAACGAATCCAATGACCTCTCCTGGTGCAACCGAGAACGACACGCCCTTCAGCACAGACACGGGCCCGTAGGACTTCGTAATGTCGTCAACCTCAAGTAATGCAGGCTGGTCCAGCACACTCCCAAGAGCAGCCATGCTAGCCAACCTCTCCCGGTGCGGGTGTCTCACCGGTCACGTACATCTTGAGAGGACGTAAGATTTCGGCTTCAACGGTCTCGCCGTCCACAAACTTACGTACCTGCTCAGTCACTCGACGCCCGTAATCCTCTGGTTCCTGAGCAACACAAGCCGGGTACATGTCGGTCAATGGCAGGTCGGGAGCACAGAAACCGTAGATCTTTGTATCTCGTCCTGACGCCTTAACTGCTTCAAGTCCTCCCTGTGTTGCCGGGCCTGTCGAAGCAAATATCACGTTCATGGTCGGATTTCCTTGCAGCATCTCAGTCCCAACATTCAAGGAGACCTCCGCTTTCACTTTCCCATTCACAGACGCCACAACTTCGGCATTGGGATTAACGGAGATTGCATCGGCAAAACCCTCATCTCGGATAACGACAGGACGCTCATCCGGTTCAGTAATGAGTCCAATGCTCAAATCGGCATCCTCACCCATGTCCGCCAGTACTTGTTCACCGATTTGCGCACCGCCAGCTCGGTTGTCGGCGCCGAGATACTGCACGATGTGTGCACCCTGAGCGTCGAGTGCAGCTTCGTCAACGATCACATTCACAGTAAACACTGGAACGTTCTTATCATTTGCTGCCTTCACGATTGCAGCGGCCGGCTCAGACTTCACTGGGTTCAGAGCCAATGCACAGAGATTCTTCTGAAGCATTGCTTCTGCCTGGGCCAACTGTTGCGCATCATCGTCATCTGCAATCGCGACCTCTGCCTTGAACCCATGCTCCGTCGCTCCTTCCTCGAAGCCCGTCTTCATTGCGACGTAATACGGGTTTGTTTGGTTGGGCAACAGGACGCCGATAAGCGCGCCGTCTTCTAGGCATGATTCGGGAACCGCCGTTAATTCAGAGGCAGAACCTTCCGCTGATTGCCCGGCTCCTGTATCAGTCGAAGAAACCCCTGTGTTCACCCCCCCACATGCAGCTAACGCAGTCGTAGCGACTACCACTCCCAAGCCGGCGGCTATCCGTGACTTTCTCATGATTGCTCCTTGATCTTTGTTTTCTATTCTTGATGTACGGTCATGCTGTCCAGCATCACTGTTGGGTCTCCGAATAAGGAGGAGGCCACTTCGTGATGCCCTCGTCCGATAGCGGGCCCTCGTCCGCTAGCGGGTCGTAGCTTGCGCGCCCTCTAGCCCTTCGGGGCTAGCTCTGCCTTCATCCCTCGGAGTCCTGCGCAAAAGCTGTCTAATCGAAATGTTGCGCCTGTTCGTATCCCATAGAACACCCAAGAGGATGATTACGCCGATGACCAATGGCTGCCAGTAAGACTGAACGCCGATCACGTTCATCCCGTTCGAGACTTCGGCAATCAACAGCGACCCAATAAGCGCGCCGAGGATAGTGCCAACACCTCCGAACAGCGAAACTCCCCCAACGACGGATGACGCGATTGAGTAGAACTGCTCGTTACCAGAACCTGCCGTTGGGTACCCCACCATCAGCCGCGAAGTAACGATGATCCCGCCGAACGCGGCCGTGATACCAGAAATCACATAGACGAGAATCGTTGTTTTCGCGATGTTGATACCTGCGAGCCGAGCCGTATCCTTATTGCCGCCTACCGCGTAGATATGTACGCCAGTCGAGGTCTTCTGGAGCATGAACGCCAAAACTCCAGCCGCGATTAGCACCATGATCACCGGTACAGGTACGCCAAAGATCGACCCTCGTCCGAAGAATGCAAACATCGGATCGGTCACGGTCACGGACTGTGCATTTGTGAGAATCTTGGGTATCGATGCTGCGATTCCAAATGTCGCGAACGTAACGATGAACGGGGGCATTCGTCCATACACAACCATCGCTCCGTTGAAGAGTCCCACTGCGATGCCGGTCAGTATTGCGATCAATGCAGCCAACCACCACGGCACTCCGGCTCGCATCGCCATTGCGGCTACAACACCGGTTAATGCAATGTTGGATCCCACTGATAGGTCGATTCCACCAGTCAACAGGACACAGGTCTGACCTAGTGCCAAGAACATGACGACTGCCCCGTTCAACAGGAGAACGCTCAAGTTTCCTGCAGTTCGAAACTCGGGGGAAAGCAGGCTCATGATAATGGCCACGATGACCACGACACTAAACACGCCGAGCTCCTGAGGAACTGCCCGTTTACGTTTCATTTCGGCTCCTTTGCCCAAATGAGCGCCTGTCGCTCGTTTGAGTTGCTTGAATGCTAGCAGTAGCCTGCCCAACGCTCAAGAGCCTTCTGCGCAGCCATCGACACAGCGCATTCGGGGCAGCATTCCGCCAAATAGCGCCAAAACCGGGCAGCCGAACCCTTCAAATGAGCACGTCTCGCTCATACGATGCAACCAAACCGTTATAGAGAGTCGCTCGAATGTGGCATCGATGGTTCTGAGCACTGCACCAAAGCGCGGTTCTACTTCCGCGGAAAGACGGTCCCCTTAACGGACGGCATCCGCAACAAATGCTCACAGACCTGCGTCGTTGTCACCAACGAGGTTATTAGACCTGAGCTGGCTACCGCGTGGATCGCACCGACTTTTTCCTTACCCCCTGCTAACGCAACAACAGTTCGAACGCCAGCCAGCTCATCAACTGAGATGGAGATTCGGCGATCGTTTATCCGAAGATCCAGATAGCGTCCGCTTGCCGACAGAAACATGCCGGCCATATCAGCGACGGCTCCCGCCTCATCGATCTCCCTGCAGGTCTGCTCGTCGAAGAGATCCGCCAGCTGGGTGACGCGTGGATTCCAGGAGCCAATGGAAAGGATTGCGGCATCCAGTGTTGAGTACGTGGCTAAGACATCGGCCACAGCTGGTTCCTTACGGAACGCTTCAGCCATCTCGGCACTTGCTGCGAACAGCGGCGCAATCAGCGCCATGGCTTTCAAACCGGATGCACGGGGAATTCGAGAGATGATCTCAATCGGTGAGGCAGCCGGATCATTGCCTACGACACCGGCAATCTGGATGAATGTGGTCGATGCCAAATCCCGCAGGTTCTCCCCTACTGGGAGTAATGTGCGCCCCCATGAGACACCAACCTTGTCGTCGGGACGTAACACGCCCGAGAGGAATTGTGCGCCAGCTCGACCAAGATCATTGCGCTCCAGATATATGTCTTTGCTACCTGGTACCAGCACGACATGCTCCAGATGCAGATGGTTCGCAAGAGCCTGAGCCCTCTCCTCAACCAGTCCTGGACTCTCCGCTACCTCGATTTTCACAATACCAAGACTGCGTGCTTCTTCGAGCATCCGAGCAACCTTGAAGCGTGAAACACCCAATGACTCGGCGATAGAGACCTTACTCTCATCACCTAGATAGAATCGCCTTGCTACCTCCGCGATTTGCTTGCTCGCGTCTCTCCTCGGTACTGAAGTAGCCAAAGACACTCCCGTTAACTATTCGCACTTTGCTGAGCAACCCCATTTGTGAGCTATCCTCTCAAATGAGCGTTCGCAGCACCACAATTTGGATATGACACAAATCTAGCGCCAATAGGGAGAAGCAGACATGCAATCGGATGCAATCAAAATCTTTGTCGACTCGGCAGACAGGACGGTTGCCGAACGTTGGCTTGTTGCAGGGGTTGCTACAGGCTTGACAACCAATCCTACGATCCTGCGACGCGCGAACGCACACCTGAGCGATATCCACAAGATCGCCGAGTGGGCCCAAGGTGCGGGAGCTAGGGAAGTATGCTTCCAGACTTGGGGTGGGAGCTCCGAGGAATGGTACGAGAACGCTGAACGCTTACTCGAAGTCGTTCCTTGGGCGACAATAAAGGTCCCTTGCACAGAATCGGGCGCAAGAGTGGCCGCTCGTCTACAGGCCCAAGGCGTCCCAATCCTGCTCACTGCAGGCTATGCCGCCAAGCAGATGCTGGTCGCATCTGCACTCGGGGTCCGGTACTTCGCACCGTACTTCAATCGCATGAGCATCCATGGACGCGACGCTTTGGCCGAGTTCGCAACAATGGTCCAAATTGTGCCCCAGACAGGTGATGCGACCCGCGTGATGGCGGCCTCCGTCAAATCTGCGGCCGATGTCCTGCTTCTCGCTAAAGTCGGTGTCCGCACGTTCACTCTTGCGCCCGAAGTCCTGACCGATCTTCTCAGTGATGATCTAACTGATCACGCAGTAGGTGAGTTTGAGTCTGATATGCGAACCGTTCTATAGCAACATACCCGCCAAGCCCTTGTCTTGGACACAGAGAACGAGAGCTTCCACTTCGTGAGCATGAGGTTGACCTGCAGGGTCTTCCGACCCACCGCTTGTGAAACGCGTTCCTTCCGCAGAAACAGGCCTCATTGGGTTGCACGCGGTACTCGTTCATTGACCCCTCCTACGCTGGCGCGACCCTCCGCCCGGGATAAACGCCCATCAAGCCGATCCGCAACGGAAAGGTGCCGCTCCCTGAACGCCGCGACGATCGTAATGCCATTGGAGCTGTCGCCAAGGTTGGGATTCTTCAGTGTTTTGAGTTCGAGGACGAGCCCCCCGTAATACCCAGCCCCGACCTCTGTGTCCCGCGAGCATCACATTTTGTTTTGATAGTCCATCGCGATAAAGAGCTGCTCAATTGCTTCTCCTGGCTAGCAGAACCCCACCAGTCCCGGAGGATGGTGGGGAGTTATGCATAAACACTATCCGGGTTGTGCGTACGCGCAAGGCGATTTTGATAGCAGTCTGAATGCACCATGCCACTCGAACGAGGACGCAGAAGTATTGGTCCCTGCCACCACCCGACC
>RRZU010338750.1_pt1 | contig 10868 bp, 14 predicted proteins | sample 2165561 | NCBI WGS metagenome assembly RRZU01 (sample SAMN10456909, study PRJNA506462) | wastewater metagenome | isolation source: wastewater sludge | place: USA: Moscow, Idaho | reverse complement strand
CTAGTCCAAATCAAAAATATTACTCAGAAGTGAATTAAGAAAAATATTTACTAGCTTAAATTAAAGTGATATCATAGTAAAGTAGTATTTTAGCTACAAAGTGCACCCATAGCTCAGTTGGATAGAGCTGCAGTTTCCTAAACTGTGAGTCGTAGGTTCAAGTCCTATTGGGTGCACCATTTCAAGGCTTTCGGAATTCCAAACTATTAAAAATATGAAATTTAACACATTTTTAACACATGTGATCAAATTAATAAATAAAAAACTCTTTAGTTAATTCTGAAGAGTTTTTTTATTATATAAATCATAGTTTAAAAAGCTGTAAAGAAATGAAGCTTCTTTACAGCTTTTTGTAGTAGAGATACTATTTTATATATTTTGAGCATTATAGAATGATAACCTATTTAGGGTTTCCATATATGAATTCTCCTATATAATTTACACTTCCATCTTGATTATATCTAACTCCCTTACCATGCATTAAATCCTTAGCCCATTCTCCCTTATAAGAAATTTTGCCGTTATCATAATAATAGATACCAAATCCATCCTTCACCCCATTCTTATAGTCTCCACTATACTTGAGAGTCCCATTAGGAGAAAACATTTTTCCTCTTCCATTCTTTGCAAAAGCTTTCCATTGGCCTTCATAGATATATCCACTATTATAAATTATTTTTCCAGAACCTGTTCTATTTATAAAGCCAAAAATTCCAATGTAAGTACGATCAGAACCAAGTTCTATAGTAACTGGTTTATTTAATATTGCAGAATAGATAATTTTACTGCCTCTGTTTACATCTTCTTTGAAACTTAAAAGAGGTTCTTTTATAGGGCTATTAGCAAGTAGTATAAAAATTATAGAAACAATACCTAAATAAATAAAGAATCTAGTGTTTAGATATTTTTTGAATTTAATAGTCAGATTGTTGATAGTATCATTCTGATTAATTATTTTTGGAGAACTGTTAGGAATATCTTTATTGTGGTGTCTATAATCAAATATTTTAGAGTATGATTCAAAAAAATATGCAATGGCAACAAATATTCCTAATAAAGGGAAGAATGCAATAATAAAGATTATTATTCCAAAGAATAATTGTTTAAAGTCTTTTGTTATAAATAATAAGTAAATTGACATTATTAGAGAAGCCCAAGCCCACATAGTATTGTGAGCATCTAACATATAATAGGAACCATGTAATTTTATCATTTCTATAAAAAATAATTTTGCCAAAATCGATAAAATAATACACGTAAGTGAAGTTTTACCAATAACTTCCCATTTTTTATTATTCATATTAAATTCCTCCATAGAATTAATAATTATAAGAAACTAAAACGATTTTGATAATGGCACTAAATACTAAGATTTTAATTGGGAAAATTAAACTTATTTGAATAATTATAACATTATATAAATTATAGTGAATATATTATGAGAAGAAATTTTCATTTTTTATAATAGAGGAAATTTGAATTAATAAAGAGTAACCAAAATAAAAAACCCTTTGGATGAATTCAAAGGGTTTTTCATTACATTAAGATACTATTTAAACATTCTACTTCCTTAGCTTTTATATTATCCATTACATGAGTGTATATTTCAGTAGTTTTTATAGAGCTATGACCTAAAAGTTTAGAAATTGTTAAAATAGATGTTCCATTTTCAAACAATCTTGTGGCATAGGTATGACGCAAACTATGAAATTTTTTGTGTGAAATATTACTAGCGTTTAATGCTCTAGACCATGAGCGCTGCATGTTTTTAGAATCAATATATGTTCCAGTTAAAGATGGAAATACAAGATTATTTTCTGTGTATGCAGGACCTAAACGCATTTTTTCTTCTTTAACCAGTATATCAAGTTTATTAAGCTCTTTTTTTAATATTTCGGGAAGAGGTATTTCTCTATTTGAACTTTTAGTTTTAGGTTTTGTTAATTTCAGTTCGTACTTATACTCCTTTTTTTCATCAAAAACTTTAACTTTTCTGATAATCTTATTAATTCTGACAACTCCATTTTGAATGTCACTTTTTTCAAGTGCCAATATTTCTCCTTGTCGAGCACCTGTCATAAGAGCAAATAATGTTAAATATCTTAGCTTGGTGTTACCTAGATTTTTTATTATAGCTTTTATTTCAGCATCTGTAAAAACTTCTATTTCTTTATGTTCATTATCGTTTAAATTTTCTTCATTATCCTTAGGAAGCTTCAAGCCTTTGATAGGATTTTTAGATACATAACCTTCTTGTTCAGCATAGAAAAAGAATTTCTTTAATAGCTTATTTAAATTAAGAACCACAGAATAGCTTTTCCCGTTTTTCAATAATGAATTATAGTATTTTTGGATAGGCAATTTTTTGATATCCATAACTATAAGCTGCCCTATTGGAGATCCTTCTATATAATTTCTGTATATGCTCTCATACCTTTCAAAAGTAGATGATTTGTTTCCTACATGTCTTTCTATGTCCCATAGCCAAGAGTGCATTGCCTTTGCCAAAGTATATGCTCCTAACTCGGGATTTATACCATTATCAAGAGCTTTAACATATTCGTTTTTTTTATTTTCTGCTTCTCTTTTTGTTTTTCCATAAAATTGCTTAACTATATTTTTTCCATTAATGTCATGGCCGATTGTCAAATTTATTCTAAAATACCCATATTCTCCAACAAGGGTATTTATTTTAGCTTGACGAGGCATAATTACATCTCCTTTTTTAAAACTAAAAGATGCTAATCAAAATCTAAAGAGTCAATAAGTGAATCTAAATATTCGAATTCTCCAGTCTCCTTACTTTGAATAGCTATAAGCAAATCTGAAATATTTTTTGAGTAAGTTAGCCTATAGTCCTTATTTTTTGTCATATTAATAAGTTCATCATCTTGAGCAAGAATTTTAATAACAGAGTAAGAATCTAATTTATTGTCTTCGTACTTTCGTTGATCTACACATAAATATGTTATATCGCACTTATTTTTGATGTTTTCCAAAGTAAATAATATAAAATTATTTTTTTCTCCATAATGGCAATAGAAATTTTTAATATTCTCTTTTGTTATATTTTCAAATGAGTCTAAAATAGAGTCAAAAATTTCATCAGTAAAGATTGAACTATAATCGTCTGAAATCTCACGAAGTATTACATTTAACCAAACAATATTACCGTTTAAAGTGCCAGATATCAATTTTGATACTAGAGAATCAATTTTTTCTTCAATAACGCCTATTTTTCCATTAATAAGAAAATCAATACTTATATTAAAAATGTTAGTTATATCTTTGAGTACATCTAATGGAGGCTCTCTATGATTATTTTCATATCCTGATAAAGTCGTGGTTGGGATATTTAATTTATGAGCTAATTCTTTTTGATTAAGGTCATGAAGTTTTCTAAGTCGAGCGATACGAGTACCTATGTCCATTGAGTTTCACATCCTATTCACTAAGGTATAAACTGATTTAAGAACATAATAACACGAAAATAGAAAAAATAAAATAATAATTTAAAATATTATTATAGAGTTGACTCATCATTAACTGAAGTGATATTCTAAAAAAAGAATATAAGTACTGAAATTGCGGTTATTACGCAACACTATTCAAAACGAGTATTAAACGAAGGAGGTTTTTAATTTGAAGAATCTGGAATTTAAGATTGCTAGAATTAAAAAAGGATTAACGCAAGAAGAACTTTCGAAGACTGTAGGATTAAGCAAACAATACATTAGCCGAATGGAAATGGGAAAAGCTAAGAACCCAAGCTTAAAGATTTGTAGAATGATATCACAGATATTAGACGTGGATCTAGACGAAATATTTTAAACGTCCAATTATAAGAAAAGCTAAGAATATTACTTTGGATTTATATTTAAGATTGGAGGAAATAAAAAATGATTAGTGAAAAGAAAATTTCTAGAAAAAAAGCAATAAGATTGAAATGTTTGGACTGCTGCTGTTTTCAACCTTCAGAAGTGAGGAAATGCCATATTTTTGATTGTCCATTACATCCTTTTAGAATGGGTAGGGTGGAAAGAGAAATCAAGGAAAATAATGATGGATGTAATGAGATTGTTTAGAGATATAGGAGGAGATAATATGAGCACTAAATATCTGATGTCAATTAAAGAAGCTAGCGAGTATTTTGGGATTGGAAGAAATAGACTTTATGAAATGATAAGAAGTCAAAATGATATTCCTATGGTGAAGGTTGGAGTCCATTTAAGGATTAATGTTCCATTGTTTGAACAGTGGCTTGATAATTGTGCAAAAGAAGGGAGAAATTTATAGTTCAATTGAAAAATAGACAAAAAAATAGGGGGACATAGTTATGCTTAAAGTCTCCCATAAAAAAACTTCTAAATTTATTATATCATAAATTATCGAAATATTCTTAATATATTTAATTTAAAAGGAAATTAGGTGAAAGTTATGATGAAAACAGGCTACGTGTCTATTTATAGAGATATTATGAAATGGGAATGGTATAAAGATACTACTGTTAAAAGTATATTTTTACATCTTATATTAAGGGCTAATCATATAGAGGCTTCATTTATGGGTCAAATCATAAAGAGAGGTCAGTTAATTACAAGCCAAGAAAGGTTAGCAGAAGAGTTAGGACTCAGTAGACAGCAAGTAAGAACGGGACTTATAAAACTTGAGAAAACACAAGAAATAACCAAATTACAAGCCAATAAGGGAACCTTTATAACGGTTAATAATTATGACTTGTACCAAAGTAATGATAATAGAACAACCAACTTACCAACCAATTATCAACCAGGTTATTCTAAAAAATCAACCAAGGTTCGAGGGGAGGATAAATCTACTTCAAACAAGGTACAACTAAGTAATAATCAAGATTTTAAGAATACTATGTCAAAAAACAAACGACTATTAAATGATAATCAACCAAGTGAAAGCAAAAAAACAACCATAAACAATAATAATAAAGATATAAAAGATATACATGAATTTTTAAATTCATGTATGAAAGGAGAAATAAAATGAACAAATATGAAATTGAATACTCAGTTATTAAGTCAATAATTTATTTATACGAAAATAAAGAAGAGAGTAGAGGAATAGAAATTTTGTCAAATATAAAGAATGAATACTTTACGAATGACTCATGTAAAAGGATAATCTCATTAATGAAAAATTTTATGGGACAGAATAAGACATTTGATAGAATAATAATAAATAGTAATTTAGAAGCAGATCTTCGTAATACTTTTAATGAAATTGTTGCAACTTCAATAAGCTATTTAAGCATTAATGAGTATGTAAATTTATTAATAGATAATTACAAAGAAACTCAGATTATAGAAATAACAAGCAAAGCTAAAAACAGGCTAGATAAATCTAGGCTGGAAGATCCGATTGATAAAATTATTTATGATAGTATGCAGGGACTTGATGCGCTATTATCAAACGAAGAAAGCAATTTAAATGATATGAAAAAAATAGGAGATGAGTTCTTAGAAAATTTATTTAATAATATAAATACAAATGAATTAGAGCAAACTAATAAAAAACAAACAGGTCTACAGAAATTAGATGATTTACTTGGACCATTAAAGAGAAAACAGTTAATTATAATAGGTGGTCATAGTGGAATGGGAAAAACCTCATTAGCACTTCAAATTGCTTTAAATTTAGCTCGTAATGGTAATATAGTATATATAGCATCTATAGAAATGAGTGAACAAGAGATATATATTAGATTAATATCTCAACTAAAAGTACACGATTTTAGTAGAATACAGAACATGAAGTTTAGCCAAGACGATAATGATATTAAATTATTTCGTGATGGGAAAATAGAATTAGATAAACTAAATAATAATATAGTTATAGATGATAAGTCTAATACGATACTTGAAATAGAAAATAAAATTAAAAAAATAAAACCAGATTTTTTAATAGTTGATTATCTACAAATAGTTGAACCTGAAAATCCTAAAGAAATTAGAGAACAACAAGTATCTCAAATTGCTAGAAGGCTAAAAATCATCGCAAAGAAATATAACCTATCTGTAATATTATTGAGCCAGTTGAATGACAATAACAGCGGTCAAAGACCTTCAGAGGCTAATATAAGAGAAAGTAAAGCTCCATACTTTCATAGTGATAATGTAATCTTTATTCATAAATTAAGTGAAGATGATATCAAATATTATTTAAAAGCTTCAAAAGTGTTCTATAAAAAGATAGATGGTTTTGTTAATAGCGCTAGGAACCATGATGCTGATTTTTTTGAGATAATTTTACGTAAGAATAGAAATGGTAAGGAAGGATCGTTTGTAGCTTTATTCAGAAAAAATTTTCACTTATTTTATGATTTAGAGCCGAATTCAATAACAATGACAGACCCCCACCCCCAAATTTTGGAATGTATCTCATGAAATATAAGGGATGTTATTTATAAGTAAGCCTTTGAAAATTTTTTGAAAAAATCCAAAAAGCCTTTCTATGTACAATATATTAAATAATGCGTAAAAACAGTGCAAAAAAGCGCTGTTTTTTTTGGTATATATTTTCTAAAGGGTATAAGTCTATAAATTAATGAAAACTTAAAATCATGCATAAAATGAGGCTATTTTGAGAAAATACGTGTATATAGAAGCTTATTCAATTGACTTTTAAATTTATCAAGGAGATAATTGTAATAAGGAATATTTAATCAATTAATATTTACCATAAGTATTAAAAGCATAACAATATTAAAAGCAAAGAAAAAAACGAATTTAAGCATGAGAAATATATCTAGAGGATTTTTATTTGAAAAAGCAAATATGGTAAGCAACTTTTTCATAATTGTGGGGGGATAATATTGTTTTATTTTGAAAACTTGTTAAGAAACGAATACTTTCCAGCGGAGTTACCGCCTTGTTTCACTACTGAAAGTTTTGCTGATAATCATTTACATATAATAGAGTATATAGAGGGAAAAGAGGCTAAACCATCAACTCCATTAATATTTAGTGGTTACAAAAATTCTAATTCAAGGAGAAAGTTTGCTGTTCCAAATCCGTTTAATTATGCGAAGGCAGCATCTTTGATTTCTGAAAAATCTGACCATATATATTCTGTATTAGAAAAAAGCAAATTTTCTCTTACGTCTCCAATTAGAAGTATTCCAGACAAAGATGAATGCTATAAAAGGCGTGTTAAAAAAATATCTGAAAGTAAAAATGAAATACAAAAGTTATATCAAGACAATCATTATGAAGTTAGAATAGATATACAGTCATTTTTCGAAAGCATATATACTCATAGTGTCGCTTGGGCTATGCATACAAAAGCATTAATAAAAAAAAATAATAATAAAAACGATAAATCTTTGACAGGAAATATATTAGACAAATGTTTACAGAATATGAATTCTGGACAAACAAATGGTATATTAGTTGGAAATTCTATTTCTAGAATAATATCAGAAATAATCCTATGCACGGTAGATTCAGAAATTCTTAATAAACATAAAGACATTGCTTACTTAAGGTTCGTTGATGATTATTATATTTTTGTTAAAGACAGTTCAAATATTAATAATATATTAGCAACATTTCGCCAAGAGCTGGCTAAATATGGATTATTATTAAACGAAAATAAATTGCAGATTATAGAAGGACCTTTCATATATGGAAAACCATGGGTAGAGCATATGAAAGCATACACTCATCTTAGACCACAAATACTATTAGAAAAAGCGATAATAGAATACCGTTCATTTCAAGATGTTTCAATTTTTAAATATGCTTTAAAAGTAATAAGAACAAAATATTTTACGAAAGTGGAATGGCAAGATATAGAGCCAATAATAATAAATATATGGGTTAGATTTCCAAATCTATCCAATATCATCTCTTTAATATTTAAAAACAATGAAGATAAAATAAATAAACAATTGTTAAAAAAGTCTATCTATAGAATTGTAGAAACTAATTTATTGTTGAAAAATGATGAAGAAGTTATCTGGGCCGTTTGGATATGCAAACAACTAAATATAAAAATATCTCAGATGTATATTAAAAAAATCCTTGAATCTGATAATTGGTTAGCTATTATTGTAATATTAGATATAATTAGTGGTAGGAAGAATGAGAACTCTATTAAGGACATTATTAATAAGTTCAGAGTAAGGTTATATATTGAGTATTTTAAAGATGACGAGAACAAAAACGAAATGTTTTCTAGTATATGGCTATTAGCGTATGAAGCTGATAAGAATAAATGGTTGAATACGAGTTCGAGTGAAAATTTTTGCGTAATTAAAAATTATGAATTTTTCAATAAGTTAAAAACTTTGGGAATAGATTTTTATGATTCTGATTATTCTTATGAAAAAATAAGTAATAAATCAAAATCTAAAATTAAATCAGATGAAGAAATTTATATAACTAAAAAAGAATTATCAAATATGTTAAAAATGTTTAGAAATGAGATTGAAACTCTAAAAAAGAGTGAAAATAAGGTGTTTGATGAAGGAGATATTTTTGATACAGTAGTGGAACGAGTTTTTGCTAATCTCGATGATGAAGATGATTATTAATTTTAAACCTTATTTTAATACTCATGAAAATATATGTGTATTAAAATAAGGTTATTATATTTAGATTATTAAAACCTATTTTTAAGGCCTAGTCCTCTTCGCTCGCTGGCGGTCTGATTAACTCCCTGAACATTTCCGTCTGATACATCTGAATGTCCGATACCAGTTGAATCATCATTTCCTGATAATTCATCCTGTCCTCGTCTACTTCCTTCTGGAGTTGGGCTTTTCTCCTGTTCTGGTAGTTGAACACCATGTCCATTAGTTCCTCGTTCTTCCTCTCCAGATACTCCTGCATTGTCCCCTCTTTTAGTAATCTCTTGTACATCTGTGGGTTGTTGTCCTTTATCCACGCTGGCATCTCCCTGATTTCCCTTAGCATAATTTTTCATCTCTCTTTCTGTGCTTGCTTATTCCTTTTTCGGTTATAGCTGGCTATCTCGTTTTTAATAGCCTTCCTAATAAAATCGCTTTTGTTTTTATAGCCTAAATCTTTGTATTTTTCTAATAGTTCGCTATCTTCTTCAGTACAACGGAAAACTTCTCTCTTTATCTTCTTCGACATAACCATCTATCTCCCTTCTTTTATACTTTTGATATTCCATCTTAGATATCTTGGATACTATGTCAGGCTTAAAAGTCAATTGAAGCTCTATCAATTCTTCTGAGGTACAAACTTTGACTAACATTCTTACATTCTCTCTATCAAGCTTTTTAATCTTGTAATAATTCATAAACTCACCTTCTTTTTTAGGGGTAAAAAACTAAAAGTATCAATATGTAATTTTGTAATGTAGTTATATAGATAAGATTATTGAGTATAATAGAACTAGAAACATTAGCCTTTTAGAGTAAAGAAAATATAAGCAAAATGTAGATTGTAGATTTTCTATCTATATTTATTCCCAGATTAACTACAAGATAATCTGTATTAAATTTCACATTATGATTTATAGTTGATATATTATTAAGAATTGATTTGAGAGGAGAATAAAAAAGTGATTACAATCAAAATAATTGAAGCAGAAGAGGCTTATAATCTTAGACATGAGATACTTAGACCACATCAATCGCTAGAAGATTGTAAATATGATACAGATAATAAAGATGAATCATTTCATATTGGTGCATTTAATGATGATAAGCTTATAAGTATTGCATCATTTTGTATGGAAAATCATCCAGATTTTTCTTTTGAAAATCAGTATAGGCTTAGAGCTATGGCTACACTGCAAGAATACAGATTATTAGGTGCAGGAAGGTTAGTTGTAAAGTATGCTGAAGATATTATTAAAGACAAAGGGGTTAACTTTCTTTGGTGTAATGGAAGAACATCAGTAAAGGATTATTATTTGAGATTAGGATTTAAGATTTATGGTGAAGAGTTCGACTATCCTCCTATTGGAAACCATGTTGTACTATATAAAGAATTAGATATTATTTAAGCGATATTTTTAATCGTATGATTTAATAAGGATGTAGAACCTTATTGCATAAATAAATTCATAAAAACATTGATTTTTAGATGGTTTTTAAGTATGACATTGATTTTGAAATGTATACGTATCTTTATAGGAGTCTATGTTATGTAAAAAAAGACTAAATATAAGTTTTATTAAAATAATTGCTTCTCTAAAAAGCGTAGTAAAATAGCGCTTTTGAGGTTATAAAATTTAACACATTTTTAACACATATGTCCTAAAATACTAAGGTGAGTTAAGCAATACTATAAAATTAAAATCGTTGAAAAATAGACGTTTTAACAGAATATAAAATGTTATAAACTATCTAAAATAGAAACTGTGAGTCGTAGGTTCAAGTCCTATTGGGTGCACCATTCAAACCCACGACTGCCTAAATATTACTTTAGGCAGTTTTTTGCGTTAAATGCCTATTATTCTTTTGCCTTGGGTATATATAAAATAAGGGTGAAAGCTATGGGAGGTGCATTATGGACGAGTTTATGAAAGAAGCTATAAAAGAAGCGTTTGAGGGCATAGGATTAAGAGCTGGAGGACCTTTTGGGGCGGTTATAGTAAAAGATAATAAAATAATTGCTAGAGGCCATAATAAAGGATAGAAACCAATGACCCTACTGCACATGCAGAAATAGTAGCAATAAGAGAGGCCACTAAATTGCTCGGAAGATTTGACCTTTCAGATTGCATACTTTATACTACTTGCGAGCCTTGTCCTATGTGCTACAGTGCAACTCACTGGGCTAAGATTCCGCTTATATATTATGGAGCAACTCAAGATGATGCAAAGAATATAGGGTTTGACGATAGTTATATTTATGAGG
>RRZU012461496.1_pt1 | contig 10869 bp, 11 predicted proteins | sample 2165561 | NCBI WGS metagenome assembly RRZU01 (sample SAMN10456909, study PRJNA506462) | wastewater metagenome | isolation source: wastewater sludge | place: USA: Moscow, Idaho | reverse complement strand
TTTTCCATGATAAATATCATCAAAATAAGGTACACCATTAAATTGGATAGCTGTCGATGGACTCATGCTATACAACATTTTTTGGCCACTGATATCCAATATTTTGAAATTTGTCGTTTCTTCTAAAACGCCAGAACCGTTGACAATTGTTGGTGAGACAACCCACTTTGCTGAATCAGTCACTTTGATTTTACCCAACTCATAGCCATATTTGGCATGTTGAATCGTATTTTCAAAAATCCCATTTTGAGCAACATAAGTGTTATATAGAACGGCAGCACTTGGATTCAAAGCTGATTGCTCAATCTGATTATAGATAATATTGTTATCAATAGTTAATGTTGTAGTCGTCGAAAAAAGCTCATCCTGATCACTATGGTCAGCATCATCTTTTGAAATAGCACCGAACTGAAATGATTTCCACTGTTCAAATCGTGTTGGCTCTTTAATCGGAGGATTGCTAGAGGAATCATTACTGTCATTACATGCACTCAAGAGAAGGAGTGAAGCCAATGCCATCGTTACTTTTGTTCTAATCATTTAAGCCTTCCTTTATTGTTATCTCAAAAAAATTCTAGCATAATTGATTTATTATTTACAAACAATTAATCAAAACTTAATAATAAACCTGAGAACAATCATTGTGTATAATTTTCTATACGCTCCTAAATCCATTAACGAAATAATTCTGAAAATGTCGAAGCCTTGCTCAAACGATGGTTACCTGAAGCACCGAGATATGCATATGTTTAAAACAATAAGGAAAAATTAAATGGCTTACAATTTAAACCAAGTTACATTTCAGAAACCTGAAAGCATTAATAATAATTTTTTTCTTGTAGATAAAGAACAAACGGATTATCACAAAATTTTAATTGTTTCTTTTTTCGGCGAATATCCTGATGGCTCATCAGGAAATAAACATGGCGAATATATTGCAACAATAAGCATGCTAGGATTACAAGCCTTCAATCCAAGTTGTATAATTTTAGATTTTAGAGAGCTGTCTTATCATTGGGGAAATACACTATTAAAAGTCTTTCAGGATATTCACCAATATAAGAATGATGCAACAGATCCTAATGAACCACCTTTTCCAATTCTTGTCATTTCTTCTTCAAAATCTACAGGTTTACTCTCACTCCTTATACCTGACGAAAACAATAAACCTGATTGGCATTTTTTTGATATAAATCAAGCCATAACCTATGGCATTAAAAAAGCAGAAGAATGGCTTGATTCGTAATAAATTTCATTTAAAGCTAATAAAAAATAATGAGAACATCATGCTCCAATTCATCAACCAACTACTCCACAAAGGCATGCAAAGTATCTCCCCTTGCCTGCTCTGTGGTATTGACCGCCAACAACAGCATTCCCTTTGCAATGATTGTTGGGAACAACTGCCGTGGTACAAACAACACATCGAACGCCATGAACACAACATACTTTGCGCACATCACTATGACTTTCCGATTGATCGAATTATTCAAACCTACAAATATGAACAACAACTCCAATACCAAAACTTACTCGCACACAGCCTATTGAGTCTAAGAATTCCCAAAGTCCACGCCATTGTGCCCATGCCAATTTCCACAGAACGACTCAAAGAACGTGGCTATAACCAAATGTTGATCATTGCTAAAATTATGGCAAGAGAATTAAAAATTCCTGTATGGCAACCTGTGATTCGAGCAGCGCAACATTCACAAAAAGGTTTAAGTCGGATCGAACGACTGGAAAATATCGAAGATCAATTTCAGATCATAACTACAGAAAAACGTAAGTATAAAAAAGTACTGATTATTGATGATGTAGTCACAACTGGAAGTTCTATTCATGCACTGAGCCAAGCCGTGACAGATTTGGGCTGTCAGCAAATTTATAGTGCGTGTGTCGCTGTTGCTGGAACAAAACTCTCCTCTCTTCCCTTGGAAAAAAGTTAGAAAGAATTTTTTGTACTTGCAAGATATTGCTTACACCACGGAATCACGACTTCTTTGGTTAATGGCGCAAGTAAAGTCTGTTCATCGTCCAAATCAATCCATTTCATCTCTGCAATTTCAGCATTCGCACTGATTTCTTCAGCAATTTCACGAATCATGGTCTGTTCAGGTGCTTCATTTGGCTCAAGCTTGCCACCGACTTGCATAAAAAACTGCGTATTTCTCTTGCGTACAAGCAGTAATTGTTTGTGTTGATTGAGAATAATGGCGGCAGCAACAGTAATGACATTCATAAAACTTTAAAAACGATAAAACACAATATATTGTGATATTAATTTACAAAATATTCAACATATTGTGTTTATACTTTTTTTACTTAAACAATTAAGTTCCTTACACTATAGCCTGACGCTCTTGCGCACCCCATTTCGGCTCAGGTGCAGAAAAATGCTCAAACTGTTGCAAAATAACCTCAATTGAATCAGATTGAATCAAAGCATTGGTAAAACGACTTTTGGTGAATCCCTTATCTGTACTCAACTGAATGAATTTAAATAGCTCATTATAAAAACCGTCTACATTCAAAAAAGCACATGGTTTTAAATGAATTCCCAACTGTGCCCAGGTCCATTGTTCAAAAATCTCTTCCCATGTGCCAGGACCACCTGGCAAAGCAATAAAGCCATCTGCTAGCTCAGACATTTTTGTTTTACGTTCATGCATATCTTTCACTGTATACAGCTCAGTCAGATGAGGATGTGCGAGTTCAGCATCAACCAGGTTTTGTGGAATAACACCGATCACCTGGCCACCTTTTGCCAATGCACTATCTGCAACCAACCCCATCAGTCCCGAACGGCCACCACCATACACCAATGTCTTGCCCTGTTTGGCGATAGTTTCACCAGTCAGTTTTGCCAGATCTGCAAACTGCTGATCTGTACCCAATGCTGAACCACAAAAAATTGCAATAGAATTCATATCGTTTTAACCTTGTCCGAATATTGTCATGCTCTAAAAGTAGACTAAGAGAAAGATTTTTTGAAAAATAAACGATTCGATCAGTGTTTTTCATGTCATCCTTGTCTAAAATACACCCATCAAATTCACTCATTACTGCGCAAAGGAGAAAAGACATTATGCTTGAAGCCTTTTATGCCACTGAGCGCGGTAGCCTTGAAGATGCGACCATCAATGGGGGCTTCGACCTTCATCCTGAATTAGTCTGGGTCGATTTAATCGCACCCTCCCTGGAAGAACAGGATTGGATTCTGGATGCCTATGCGCAAAATCTTCCTACACTGAAATCATTGGAAGATATCTCGTCCTCAGCCCGATTTTATCGTGATGATGACGGCATTTTACATATCAGCACTTACTTTTTAACAAAAAATAAAAATTACCAGGTCGAAGCTGATCCTGACGACAACAGTAACATGCTGGCCACAGTACAAACAGTTGCTTTTATTTTACATAAAGATCGTTTGTTTACTTTACGTGGTGAAAAACTCGTTGCATTTCGGGCATTTCGTGCTCGTGCTCGACGCAATGATTATGAAATTGATTATAAAGATCCGACCTGGATTTTACTTGGTTTATTGGAAGCGAAATTGGATGAGCTTGCGGATATCCTCGAAGATATCCACAAGGACCTTGAGTCGTATTCGACCGAAGTACTGAATGTGCGTCATCGTGAACAAATCCTGGATTTGGATGACATGATTACTCGCTTGGCGCAAAAGGAAGACATGCTTGGAAAAGCACAATTGTGTCTCATCGATTTACGCCGTGTTTTAACCTTTTTATCACGCCCTCGTGCTTTGGGCAGTCATATTTATGATGCGGATATCCGAGAACTCAGTGAAGATGTACGATCATTGGTTGAGCATGATGCTTTCTTATTCCAAAAAGTGCGATTCTTACTCGACACCACATCTGGATTCATTAACACTGAACAGAACGACACGATTCGTCGATTCTCCATTTTGCCCAGTATGCTTGCGCCACCGATGCTGATCGCCAGTATTTACGGGATGAACACAGAGGTTTTGCCTTTTGCGCATGGCACCACGAGTTTCATTGTGGTCATTACCATTTTAATTGCATTCTTTGTTGGCCCACTGATTTACTTTAGATGGAAAAAATGGATTTAAACTTCCTTCCATAACAGCAAACCAGGCCGAAATGCCTGGTTTTTTATTTTCAAATTGCTGATAAAATCAACATTGCACAGTAAAACACAATCCTGGTGCGATTCATCACTGCATAATAATAAGCTGAAGATCTATGCACACATTACACGAGACTTTAACAACACCACAAGATTGGCAGGCTTTTTGCCGTGATAAAACATTGATTTGGTCATTTGAACTCTTACAGCACTACCAAAAAGATGTACATTGGAATTTCATCTCCATAAATACTGCAACCCTTTGGTCAACAACACTTATCGATGCTTTCTTAAAGCATTGGAATTGGTATAGTTTTTCAAACCATCCAACATTGCCTTGGTCAATTGAATTTATTCAACACTATGCAGAGCAATGGGATTGGCAAGCCTTGTCCGCACAGCAAAGTATTCCATGGTCCATTGACTTAATCCAAACATTTCAGGATAAATGGGACTGGCAAGTATTATCAAAAAATAGCAGCATCCCTTGGTTAGAATCACTCATACAAGCTTTTGTTCATGACTGGGATTGGAAAATATTATCCTCAAATGTATCAATCTCACTAAGCACCGAGTCTATCCTACACTTTCAAAAATATTGGCATTGGTCAAATCTAACAGAAAACCCGTCTATACAATGGACCTCAGAACTTATTGACCAATTTCATAAATATTGGAATTGGAGTCTTTTACCTCAGCAAAACCTACCATGGTCCAATAATCTTATCATTCAATATCATTCCCATTGGAACTGGAAAAAACTCTCTAAAAATCAAAAACTCCCCTGGTCAGAAGATTTCATTACCCAGTTTCAGTCCAATTGGGATTGGAATGAACTCAGTCAAAATCCTGCACTTCCTTGGTCTTGGCAGTTGATTGAAACATTCCAAACTCAATGGAATTGGAAAATACTGTCGCAATATTGCTCACTCAAAATAACCACAGTAGAACTACAACAATTTAGGGATCATTGGGACTGGAATACTTTAATTCGTTTTTGTAAAGTCCAATGGACTTTTGAAGCACTTCAGCTATGTGAAGCAAATATCAATATACGCAATTTATCATGGCATCGTTGTATTGTTTGGAACAGGCAAATACTGGATCGATATAAAGAACAACTGGATTGGTATTATTTATCTCGCCATCCTGCCTTCTTATCAGATTTGGATCTGATTTTGGCATTCAAAGACTATTTGGACTGGCAAATCCTGTCTTATGATCTACCACTCAACAAATCGTGGCTAAACATACTGAAAGAATATGTGGATTGGCGTGCATTGACTGCCAATTTAATGGAACATTTTTCAGATGAACTTCTATGGGAATATAGAGCGGATTGGGATTGGTCAGAGTTATCTCATACCTCTCGAATAAAATGGTCGATTCAACAAGTCCGAACCTATAAAGATTATTGGGATTGGACAATTTTACTGGTTCGTCATGAATATCTATTATCGACTGAACAGTTTTTGACTGAATTTGAGCATTTCATTGATATCAACACCTTAGTTCGCAAAAAACTACCTATTTGGTCAGAACAATGGATAGACCTACACTTGGCACATCTGAATTGGTACAGTTTGTCCATAAATGCAAATTTACCGTGGTCATCTGAACTGATCAAACGATATCAAAGTCATTGGGATTGGTCAGCGCTTTCAGGTAATACAGGATTGCCTTGGTCAATTGCATTGATCACCCAATTTCAGGACTATTGGGATTGGTCTAATCTATCCAATAATAGTGACTTACCCTGGTCTGTAGAGCTGATTCAAGCATTTAAAGAAAAATGGATTTGGGACAATCTTTATTCTTATCATTACATCAGCAAAGAATTTACGCCAGCTTGCTTCACGGAATCTATCCCTCTACTGACTCAATTTTTCACATGGAAACAATTATCTCAACAATTAACATTAACCTCAGATTTAATAAAACCTTTTATCCAACACTGGAATTGGACGATTTTATCCTGGAGAAAATCCCTACCTTGGTCAATTGAACTGATTCAACCCTTTATAAAGCACTGGGATTGGGATGTATTATCAAAAAAAAGACGTTTACCGTGGTCTTTTGAATTTATTGCCCAATTTGATCAATATTGGAATTGGTCTGAACTTTCAAAAATAGCGATCATTCCTTGGTCAGAAGAATTAATTGACTGCTATCAAACCTTTTGGGACTGGGAATATTTATCCAGATACCGCTTGCCTTGGTTAAAACGTTTTTTGGAAAAACATCAATCTTTTTTAAATTGGTCCATTCTTTCACAGCGCAGTGATCTGCCATGGACCATTGCGTTTATTCTTCACTTTAAAAATCAGTGGGATTGGGAAAAACTATCCACCAATTCCTCAGTCCAATGGATGATGCCCACACTGCTTGAACTTAAAGATCGATAACATCCAGGCAATCCCTAAAAGCATGCTCCAACAAAAAAGCACCATTCGGTGCTTTTTTCTTTCATGCAATTTTAATCTGTCAAACCTCAACAGATTAAAGCATATTATTTTTTAACAGCTGCATCAGCATTCGGTTGGAATGTTGCAATCGCTTTATCAATATTTCCACCATTGCGTTTTACGTTAGCAGCAAACTGATTACGGAATTGTAAGCCTAAATCAATACCCGATACATTGATATTACGGATTTTCCACTGTGAACCATGATCAGCCAATTGGAACGATACTGGAATTTTCTCGCCCTTATTATTGAAATCCAAAGTCACGACTGGATTTTTAGCCCCTGTCGATTTGTAAGGACGCATGGTATAACTTTGGTTGGTATATTTTGCGAAAGCCGAACCATAGTTTTCGATCAACGTATTGCGGAAGTTTTGTTCAAACTTGGCACGTTGTGCAGGCGTACTGCTGTTGGCATACGTTCCCATTACGATGCGGGTAAATGCCTGACCATCCACATACGGATCAAGGTTTTGACGTACAATGGCATTTACTGCAGCAGGGTTATTTTGTAATTTGGCATGGTCTGTTTTTAAACGGCTGATTAAGCCATCTGCCACGCGCTTAACAAAAGCAGGAGGTGCTTCAGCAGGTGCAGCCTGAGCAGCCGTAGCGACCATTGCAGCCAAAACACTTGCAGTAAAAGTTTGTTTTAAAAGCATATTCATTTATATAACTCCTCCAATGCTTATTCGACGAATGACGTCTGAGCATCAGTTGTTTCAGTAGATGCAGGGCTATCTTGTTCAGATGTGTCTGCTTTATCCGATGATTTCCCTGCACCACCTGTGATAAATTTGCTAATCAGATCTTCCAGATCCATTGTACCTTGTGTGTTACCAATACTTTCGCCACGTTTGATGTAAGCAATACCGCCACCAGGGACGACTTTCAAATACTTCTCACCCAACAGGCCATTGGTTGCTACCATTATGTAAGCATCTTCATCAATATTAGTGATGGAGTTCATGTTACCCAACAGTTTCTTTTCCATTGCTTTTTGTTGCTCAGGTGTTGCCGCTTGATAATCAGCGCTGTAACGCAAATCACCCAAAGTATTTTCCTGTACCTTTTTCATCTGTTCTGCATTGAATGATGTCAATGAACCATCAAGGATGAATTTTACTGTGGCTTGGCGTGTGACAGGATCAAGGGTAATTTTCTCAACCTGACCGATTTTTACCCCGCTCATGGTCACTTTGGCACGCTCTTTCAAGCCATTGACATTGTCAAAAGTTGCACTCATGACATAACTGTCTTTCATGTTATTGCCCATCAAGCCACTGACTTTCATGGCCAGGAAAAATAAAGCAACCGCGAAGATGACGACAAAACCACCTACGGCCAACTCACTTGTACGTGATTTCATTAAACACCTCCAAACATGACAGCAGTCAATACAAAATCAAAACCTAAAACACACAACGATGAATACACCACAGTACGCGTTGTGGATGTAGCGATGCCCTCAGATGTCGGTTCGCAGGCATAACCCTGATAGACCGCAATCCAGGTACAGATTAAGGCAAAGACCAAACTCTTGATGATGGTGCCATTCAGTACATCTTTATAGAATTCTGTACTGCTCATGATGCCACTCCAATACGAACCTTCATCCGCACCAAGGAAATCCACCCCCACCATTTTTCCGCCCATAATCCCCACTGCCGCAAAAATCACAGAAAGCATTGGAAGGCTGACAATCCCTGCCCACAAACGTGGTGAAATGACCCGTTTTAAAGGATCAACACCTATCATTTCCATACTGGATAACTGCTCTGTAGCCTTCATCAGGCCAATTTCAGCAGTCAATGCAGAACCTGCCCGACCAGCAAACAATAGCGCAGCCACAACCGGTGCAAGCTCACGCAGCAAAGTGAGAGATACTGCAGCACCCAACATTGCTTCACTGCCGAAGGTGACTAAAATGTTGTACATCTGCAAACCAAGAACTGCACCAATGAACAGACCTGAAACCGCAATAATCAGCAAGGAAAGTACGCCGATTCGGTACATTTGATAACCGAAAAGCTTAAAACCCAGCAGTGTTGGCATGGAGCATAAAATACGTAATAACATCAGGGCCGCTACACCAATACCCTGAATGCGCTCCATCACGCGTCTACCTAACAGGGCAATTGCATTCATGGCATAACCCCATTGTCTAAATACGCCTTATGGCTAAATTGATAATCTACAGGACCTTCAACTGAGCCCGTCAAAAACTGTTTTACAAATGGTGAACTATGCTGTCTTAATTGCTCAGGCGTGCCCTCACCCTGAACTTTACCTTCAGCAATCACATAAATATAATCAGCAATCGAAAGTGTCTCCTCAACATCATGCGAGACAATAATTGTGGTCAAATCCAGGGCCACACGCAATGAGCGGATCAGACGGGTCAATACCCCTTTCACAATCGGGTCCTGACCTGCAAAAGGTTCATCGTACATAATTAAATCAGGATCAAGCGCGATCGCACGCGCCAATGCCACTCGACGGTTCATCCCGCCTGACAGCTCCGATGGCATCATTGGTTCAGCACCACGCAAACCTACTGATTCCAGTTTACGACCTACCAATGCTGCTATTTCAAATTCTTTTAACTGTGTATGTGCCCGTACAGGAAATGCAACATTTTCATATACCGTCATATCGGTAAAGAGTGCACCACTTTGGAAAAGCATCCCCATGCGGGCCCGAGCTGCAAAAAGTTCAGCACGAGACATTGTGGCAATATTTTTTCCATCGAGCAAAACTTCACCCTGATCGGGTGAGAGCTGCCCACCAATCAAGCGTAATAATGTGGTTTTACCCGTACCTGAAGGTCCCATGATTGCGGTAATTTGTCCACGACGGATTTTGATATTCACCCGATCATAAATGACACGCTCACCTCGGTTAAAACTTAAATTGCGAATGTCAATTAAAGCCCCATCCCGACCAAGTGTTTGATTATTCATAGTTGAACATTTCCTGCATTTTTTACAGCCAGCATACTATACTCTGATCAGTGTTGAATGTATTGTTATTTTAAAGCAACACAACGCATGCTTATTGTATCATTTTCATGCAAAAAATAGAATTTTCTGTTTTATATAAATAGTTTCTTGATTGGTATTCAACCTGGTTTTTTTAACTTAAATCAGGATAACCGTATCTATTTACACGAATATACTGAATAAAAAATAGACAACATTGACCAATAAAAGAATGGTAAATATCAGAGCCATTAACTGGCTACGATCAGGATCACTTTGTGTATTCATTTTAAATAACCTTATATTATTTAATTATTATTTAAAATAATATGACACAACTCTCACTTTGATGCAAATTTTTAAGATAAAAGCACAAAAAAAGCCAGTCCGTAGACTGGCTTTGATATCAGTGACAATTAGTCATTGAATTTACGGCGCGGACGATCTGAATTAAATTCACGTTTCGGACGGTCTTCACCACCGAATTCACGCTTAGGACGATCATCACCAAAAGTACGTTTTGGACGATCTGAATTAAATTCACGTTTTGGACGGTCTTCACCACCAAATGAACGCTTAGGACGATCATCACCAAATGAACGTTGTGGACGGTCGCCAAAATCACGTTTAGGGCGATCACCAAAATTGCCTTCACGACGTGGTTTACAGTCTACACGGTTGCCACGGTTGTCATCATTTGAATCAAAACGTGGTTTATCGTTGAAGCCACCTTCACGACGTGGACGATCGTTGTTGAACTCACGACGTGGGCGGTCTTCACCACCGAATGAACGCTGTGGACGGTCGCCATAGCCACCTTCACGGCGTGGTGGACGATCACCAAAATCACGCTTAGGACGATCTTCACCGAATGAACGCTGTGGACGATCACCGAAACCGCCTTCACGACGTGGTGGACGATCACCAAAATCACGCTTAGGACGATCATCGCCATAAGATGGGCGGTCACCGCGAGGTTTGTCATCATAACTGCGACGTGGACGATCATCACCGCCTTCGCGACGTTTGAAGTTGCTTTCGCCTTCAAAGCGACGACCACCACCGAAACCGCCACGACCGCCATCACGACCACGGCCACCGCCGTTACGGCCACGACCGCCACCATCACGACTACCGCGTGCAGGCGGTGGAGATGGCTCTAAACCCTCAATTTCAGAAACATTTAAACGTGCTTCCAAATAATCTTCCAAGGCACGGATTTTACCGCGTTCACGGTAAGTCGCCAAAGTAATTGCTTTACCTGTACGACCTGCACGACCAGTACGGCCTACACGGTGTACATA
>RRZU012389796.1_pt1 | contig 10869 bp, 9 predicted proteins | sample 2165561 | NCBI WGS metagenome assembly RRZU01 (sample SAMN10456909, study PRJNA506462) | wastewater metagenome | isolation source: wastewater sludge | place: USA: Moscow, Idaho | reverse complement strand
TTCATAAAATATTATAACATATTTTTTTATTTCTATTTACTTTTAATTTTTTTGTGATAAAATTAGTATAGGAAGAAAATATTTTAGGAGATGATTTATATGTCATATGGATTTTTTATGCCCAATATAAGTTTAATGGGTGAAGGAGCATTAGAAGATGCTAGTAATGAAATCAAGAAACTTGGTTTAAAAAAAGCATTAATAGTAACCGATAAAGTTCTTGTTGAAGTTAAACTAGTTGATGTTTTATTAAAAGTACTTGATAATGTGGGTGTAGCATACGAAGTGTTTGATAGTACACGTCCTAATCCAACAAAGAAAAATGTGAATGATGGAATTAAAATGTTTAAAGATACAGGTTGTGACTTTGTTATTTCATTTGGTGGAGGTTCGCCTCATGATTGTGCAAAAGGTATTGCATTAGTATTAGCTAATGGTGGTGAAATTAAAGATTATGAAGGACTGGATAAATCTGCAAAACCTCAATTACCTTTAATAGCTATAAATACAACTGCTGGAACTGCTTCAGAAATTACTAGATTTACTATAATAACTGATGAAGATAGACATGTTAAAATGGCAATTGTAGATAAACATGTTACACCTCTAATTGCTGTTAATGATCCTAAACTAATGTATGGTATGCCAAAATCTCTTACAGCTGCAACTGGTATGGATGCTCTTACTCATGCTGTAGAAGCATATGTATCAACAATAGCAACTCCAGTAACTGATGCGTGTGCTGAAAAAGCTATTACACTGATAGCAAAGAGTTTAGTTAACGCTGTTAATGATGGTCAAAATAAAGAAGCAAGATCAGATATGGCATATGCTGAATATTTAGCTGGAATGGCATTTAATAATGCAAGTTTGGGCTATGTTCATGCTATGGCTCATCAATTAGGTGGTTTTTATGATTTACCTCATGGCGTATGCAATGCTCTATTACTACCTTATGTTCAAGATTTCAATAAAAAAGCTGCAGCTAGCAGACTTAAACATGTTGCTTCTCTATTAGGTGCTGATGTATCAAACTTATCTGATGAAGATGGAGCAAAAAAAGCAGTAGAATTAATAAAAGAAATGGCTAGTAAAGTTGGAATTCCTAAATCACTTGCTGAATTAGGTGTAAAAGAAGAAGATTTTTCTACTCTTGCTGATAATGCATTGAAGGATGTTTGTGGACTTACAAATCCTATTCAAGCTACAAAAGATGAAATTATTCAAATATTTAAAAATGCTTTTTAATAACTAGATTATAAAGGCAGCTAATTTGCACTATTGCATAATGGCTGCCTTTTATGTGTATCTAACTATAATTTGTAATTTTATAATACAATTTATAATTTATTTTCTTAATTGCTTCTCTAAATAATAAAATTCATTTTTTTTACTGTGATTCCAAGCAAATACTCTTCTTATTTTATATATTAAATCATATGTCATATTATCTATATCAAACATTATCAAATCTTTTAATATTTGAGATATACTTTCCTTTTTTTCTATAATTCTATCTTGTTCTATCTCATTAAATAATTCATCATATTCCTCAATTAACGATTTTTTTTGATAAAGTTCTTTAAATTTATGTATCCAGCCTTCGATTGTTTTTATTGATTTCTGCCTTATTTTCATCCTCTCTATTTCATTAAATATTAATTCTCGACTCTCATTTTCCATAAAATCATAAGATAAAACTTCAACTTTAATTGAATCTTTGTCAAACAAATAAATTTTTTCATTTTCTAATAATAATAAATCCCATACATCTTTTTGAATAGTTCTATCAGCTATAGTAAAGTATTCTCTAATAATCATTCTTATTCTTTCTTTATAACTATCGTTATTTAATAATTCAGATTTAAAGAAAAAATTCCATCTAGATAAAAAATCTTGTGTGTCATGAATATAATATTAAGATCCTTCAATTAAAGAAATTTTTTTGGGATACAATATTAATGATTCAAATAAAAATGTAATATCAGTAATATTTTCATCAAAAATATCATAAACATTGTGGAAATTATATTCATCAAATATATTTAATTCAAATTCTTCACTTTCATTAAAAATACTATCTTTTTCTTCCTTTATGATGTCATCATATGAATTTTCTATAAAATTATCATTATCTTCCATATTTATAATATCATCATATGAATTTTCTATAAAATTATTTTCGGAAATATTACATGCTTGAATATATGCTTTATTTATTTTTTCAAATTCACTTGGATTTTCTTCAGGATGATATTTTTTCAACAATCTAGCATATGCTTTTTTTATTTCTTTTTTATCAGTTGTAAAGTCTATTTCTAAAATTTCAAAACAATCCATAATAAACTCCTTTTTTAACGTATTTTGCTTGAAGCTATGTATTCATTTCCATCTTCATCCATAAAAGTTGAAATCATTATCAATTTTTTATTACTAAATGCCATCAATATTTTATTAATATTTTCACCTATATCCATAGATAAAATTTCCTCTGAATAATATTCACTATTCAATAGAAATAAATTCCAATTAGATAAGTAGAAAAAATGAGTAGTTATATTAAATAATTTTTTATTTGAAATATTTTTCAAATTAATTTTATAATACAAAAATCCTTTTTCTAGATTTTTTTCACATTCTAATTTTAAAAATATTAATTTATTTCCTTCGTGTAATAATTTTTTAAATTTTCTATCTATTTTTTTTACATTTGTAGTGTTGCCTGAATTACGTATACTAACAATATTTATAGATTCTTCTTCCATATACAAATCATCAAATATTTTTTTTTGAAATATTTTATTTTTATTTCTATCAAATATTATAATTGAAGAAACAGATTGTTCATGTATTTTATCATATAATATTATTAAATAATTATTTTCTATTCTTTCAACTCGTTGCCATAGAAATTTATTTTTTCTACTTATATAGACTAAATTATTTTTAGATAAATTATTTTTTATTTTTTCACGTATATCTCTATTAATAAATGAATCTGTATCCATTAGAAAGTAATATACACATATTAATTGATCATACATGTAAACAATAAAAATTGTTAATAATATTAAAAGAATAAAATCTAATAAAAAATTATTGAACCCCAAAGATGTTAATATAAAAATCAATACATAAAAAATAATTAATGCTATGATAGGTGTGATAGGAATAAGGAATTCATTACCATCTCCTCTATATACAATTTTTCTCATCTTAACTCTCTTCATTATATTTCTCCAATTCTTATTATTAATTTATCATACTAGATCCACCATTATAATCTTCATCATCTTCATCATTTTCATCGAAAATAAAATCAATATTTTTATTAATCTGTAATTCTAGATCATATTTATCTAATATTCTATTTATTTCTTGTCTTTTTTTAACAATTTCAATCTCTTTAGATTTAACTAAAGTATTTTCAAAATCTTCTAATATAGATTGAATATATTTTCTAATATTTCCACTAGTTTCTCCAAAAATTCTATTACCTCTAGATATGAGAAGTTGATTCTCTGATTTATTTTTTGGCTGTATCTTTAACTTATCAAAATTTAATTTTATATTTTCAATTTCTACTTCAGAAAGTGAGTTATCCGATATTATTTTGTTTTGTATTTCATGAGTTGTCGCATTCCTAACTTCTACTTCCAAAATACCATTTATATCATATGTAAATCTTACAAAAACTCCTTCTTGACCCTTTGGAGCACTAGGAACATTTGCAACTAATTCACCTAATTTCATATTTTCAGATGCTTTTAAGTTTTCTCCTTGATATATATTAATTGCTATTTTTTTTTGATTATCAGCTACTGTAACATAGTATTCTTCTCTACTTGTTGGAATTGTCATATTTCTCTCTATTATAGGAGAAAATTTATCACCTATAACTTCTATTCCTAAACTAAAAGGGCAAACATCTGTCATTATTTTTTCTTTAAATATATTTTTTCTCTCTTTAATTCCTGTTACAATACCTGCACCGTATGCTATTGCTTGATCTGGATTCAATGATGAACAAACAAAATCTTCTGTGGCTTTTACTCCTGTTTCTCTCATAAAATAAGCTCTGATAAATTCTTCTATAATTGGCATTCTTGTAGCTCCACCAACTAAAATAACTTTTTCAATTTCTGACATAGATACTCTTCCACCACGTAAAGCTTTATCTATTGCCAATTTTATCTTTATAATTAAATTTGATAACTTTTTTCTATATTCATCCATTGTTATTAATGTATTTTTATTCTCTTTATTTATTACAGTTTGTATCTCTACTTTATCATTTAGATTCAATATTTTTTTTGCTCTATCAACTTGATTATATATATAAGCATATTCATTTAGTGTAAGATCTTCTTCTATTAATGAATTTTTTTCCAGAAATATATTAAATAAAACTTGTGTAAAATCCTCACCACCTAAAAAACTATCTCCACTTATTGATATTACTTCTAATATTTGCTCAAATGAATCTAGTATAGTTACATCAAATGTTCCCCCTCCCAAATCTAAAACCATAAATTTCAAATCTTCTTTTAAAATCTCATGCTCATAAGCCATTGCAGCTGCTGTTGGTTCATTAATGATTCTTTCAACTCTTATTCCTGCTAATTTGGCAGCTTTCATTGTATCATTTCTTTGTTTATTATTAAAATAGGCAGGTACTGTAATTATCGCTTCTGATACAATGCAGTTCAATTCTCTTTCAGCATTTTGCTTTATATATTTCAATATAAAAGCTGATAATTCAGCTGCTGAAAATTCTTTATTCCCAAGTTTAGAAGTCTTATTAGTACCCATTTTTCTTTTAAATAAATTTGTAGTTATTGATGGATGTGTTATTAATCTTTCTTTTGCTATTTCACCAACAATAATTTCTCCTTCATCATTGATTCCAACGACAGATGGAATCATTATATTTCCAAACTCAGACTTTATAAATTTAATTTCCCCATTATCATCTATATATGTAGCTAAACTGTTAGTTGTCCCTAAATCAATTCCTATTATTATCTCTTTCAATTTTTTATCTCCTTATTAATAGATTAGATTATTTATCAAAATAATATTCTAACAATATAATTTTACTACAATTTTGAAATAACAGCATTTCCTACTTCAAATGTAGTTGCTGTTCCTCCTAAATCTGGAGTTAGCACTTTACCTTCAACTAATACTTTCTCTATAGCTTCTAAAACTTCTTTTCCGTAATTTTCATAACCAAAGAAATCAAGCATTTGACTTACAGACCATATAGATGCTAGTGGATTTGCTATTCCTTTCCCAGCAATATCTGGTGCTGATCCATGAATTGGTTCAAACATTGATGGATATTTTCTTTCGGGATTAATATTTGCACCTGCTGCGAGTCCCATTCCACCAGCAATAGCTGCTCCTAAGTCAGTTAATATATCACCAAATAAATTAGATGTTACTACTATTTCAAATCTTTCAGGTTGTTTTACAAAAAACATTGCAGCTGCATCAACAAGATAAGAATATGTCTTTACATCTGGATACTCTCTTCCAACTTCTATAAAAATTTCATCCCAAAATACCATAGAATAATTAAGTGCATTTGCTTTACTGATACTTGTCAATGATTTTTTTTCTCTTCTAGCCATTTCATAAGCATATTTAATTATTCTCTCTGTTCCTTTTCTAGAAAATACACCTGTTTGTAATACTACTTCCTCTGGTTTTCCTCTAAATAACCAATCCCCAGCACCAGCATATTCTCCCTCGCTATTTTCTCTTACAATTATCATATTAATATCTTCTTTTTTTACATCCTTTAATGGACATGGTGCGCCATTTATTAACTTAACAGGTCTTAAATTTACATACTGATCAAATCCCTTTCTTATTTTAAGCAATAAATCCCATAAAGAAATATAATCAGGTACGCCAGGAAATCCAACTGCTCCTAAGTAAATAGCATCAAATTCAGATAATATTTCTAATCCATTTTCATCCATCATTTTTCCATGTTTTAGATAATACTCACAACCCCATGGAAAATACGTAAATTCAAATTCCATTTCTTTAGTTTTATCTGCAATCTTTTTTAGAACTTTAATACCCTCTGCTAATACTTCAGGGCCTATTCCATCACCAGCAATTACTGCTATCTTATATATTTTCTCCATTTTACCTCCGATTAAATCTATTTTATTAATTATTATAATAACATAAAAAAAGAACATTTCCAAATATTTGAAAATGCCCTTATAATTTTATCTAACAACTTGAAATAATACAGCAACAATTAAAAATGCAGCTGCTACATATTCTGTAAATTTTTCAATTCCCTCTTTTTCATAATCCAAAACATTGGAATTTTTTGATATACCTTGGCTTCTATCTGGTTGCAATAGGATTAATCCTATCATCATTATTGCTAAAATAACTAATATTACTACTAAAAATGCTCTCATTGTTTCCTCCTAATTATTACAAGCTATATAATAAGATATTATATAGAATCTCCTGCTTTCACTATCTCTGCAAAACTTGAAGCCTCTAAACTGGCTCCTCCAACTAATCCTCCATCAATATCTGTCTGAGAAATCAATTCTTTAGCATTATCAGCTTTCATAGATCCTCCATATTGGACAGTTACATCTTGTGCAACTTCTGCACCATATAATTCAGTAAGTAATTTTCTTATAAATGCATGTACTTCTTGAGCTTGCTCAGGAGATGCTGTTTTACCTGTTCCAATAGCCCATACTGGCTCATATGCTATTACAACATTTTTCATTTCTGTTGCTGTTATATCTTTTAGTCCACCAACAGTTTGAGTTTTTACAACTGCCTCTGTAGTTCCAGCTTCTCTTTCTTCTAATTTTTCTCCAACACATAAAATAGGAATTAATCCATGTGCTAATGCTGCTTTTACTTTTGCATTTACTATTTCATCAGTTTCTCCATAATATTCTCTTCTTTCAGAATGTCCTAATATAACATACTCAACGCCTACTTCTTTCAACATTAATGGTGAAACTTCTCCTGTGTATGCTCCACTATCTTTAGCATTCATATTTTGCGCTGCAATTTTAATATTAGATCCTTCTACCTCTTTAACTGCTGCATATAATGCTGTAAAAGGCGCTCCTATAACAATACCAGCATTTTTAACATCTGCTACTAATGGTTTTAACTCTGATAAAAAACTTACTGCCTCTTTAACTGTTTTATTCATTTTCCAGTTACCAGCTACAATTACTTTTCTCATAATTCAACTCTCCTTCATTAGATTATATCAATTTATTTTTAAACATATATTTTTAAATATTATAACACAGATATATTGTTTTTTCAAATTTTGATTTTTCTGTATTTTTTGACTTTCTATCACTATTTCTCGTCTATAAAATATTTTAAAATTAATGTTTTTAATGCATTATTATCATTTGATGTTGTTATGAATTTTGAAATTGCTTTTATTTCTTCACGTGCATTTTCAACTGCTACTGGTAATCCTGCTACTTCTAACATTGACATATCATTAAAGCTATCTCCAACACAAACCATTTCTTCTGTTGATATCCCTAACATATTACAAAGTCTTTTTAAAGATTCACCTTTATTTATATCTTTTTGAGTAAATTCTAAAAATATTGGTTTAGATATATTTATTACAAATTTATCTCTATATTTTTGATGTAATATTTTTTGAGTATCTATCAATTTTTGTGGCTCACCTAATATCATGCATTTTATAGATTTATTTATTGGGAGTTCTGCAAAGTTATTTATCTGTTTCCAGTTCATACCTGTTAATGTAACTTCTTCATTGGTATACTGATTCAATTCACTCCCATAAATTGTATCTCCACTATATGTTAAAAATGATAGATTATTCTTTTTAGCTTCATTATAAATTATTTCTATGTCATTTTTTGTTAATGACCTTTCAAAAATAACATTCCCAGTTGATACTTCTATAATTTCTCCACCATTGTATCCAAGTATATAACCACCAAGCTCTTTCATATTTAGCTCTTCTGAAAAATAATGCATTGCAAACGTTGGTCTTCCACTTGCAAGCACAAATTTTACACCTTTTTTTTGTACCTCTATTATCGACTGAATATTTTCATTACTTATTTCATGATTACTATTCAATAATGTATCATCCATATCTGTCGCAATTATTCTATATCTCAATATATACATCTCCCATTTTTTTGTTATAGTTTTAAAATTTTATCACAAATCTTAAAGACTGAGGACTGCTACTAGATATTTTATATTCATCATGACATCTAGAACCCCAACTATCATCTCCACCTATTCCACTATGCTTACTTGATATTCTAATATATGTTCCAGTAGATTCACCTAATTCATAAAAATGCTTTGCTTCTTCTAATTGTGCAAAACTATAAGGTATAGCACTAAATTCGAATAGATTATCAATAGCTTCAAATGAAATTTTATTTTTTTCATTGAAAATAGTAAATTTAGAGACATCTGTTCTATTACCACATTCCTGTGGATAAATATATTTTGTACACATTTCATCAACTGTTGTTTCATATTTACCAATCATTGAACCTAATTTTCTATCAACATAATTTTCTTCTGGCCCTCTACCTATATAAGATACTTTATTGAGCGATTTATCTAATTTAAATATAATACCAAAATTTAATAAATCTGGTAAATCATCATATCCAGGATATTTCATATCGACTAATATTGAATTATCATCGTACAGTGTTAAGTCTACAAATGTATACACTTCCCTGTCTGGCAATAATTTATACTTTAGAGTTATACTATGTTCATTGACATTTATAGAAACATTATTATTTGTTGACATATTTCTTATTAAACTATGCGTAAATGGTATCTTAGCTCCTCTATCATTGTCAATAGGAGCTCTATAAAACATAGGTTGAATTGCATCTTTCAAATATTCTAATCCCCCGTATTTTATAGAATTTAACCCGCCAAAAATATGACTAGACAACATTGATAAATAATCTGTTCTCATTCCTACATTGAAATTACCATCAATAGTCTTTACTGCATTTCCAATATAATTAATTTCTTTTTGAACTCTTTCTTCAAAAACTTTTTGCTCATATGCTACAACATGTCCTTGCTTTAATAGTCCTTCACTATTTTTAGTTTTTATATAAACAATTATATTATCTGACTTATAATTTAATGGTAATTTTACCTCATTCAACGGATTACAATCAATGTTAATTTTTTCTATATTAACTATATTTTTCATAGTTCCATCTACATTTGTTTCAAATCCATTATAATATATTATTTCTAATTCATAGTCTGATAAATTTTTAAATAAATGCTCATTTGTAATACTTATTCCATCTCTATCAATCATTATCTGAAATGGTTGATATACATACTTAACTTCAGCAATTTTAGGTGTCAAAGTTCTATTTCCTTCTATTATACCATCACATACAAAATTTCCATCTGTTGGCCTATCATCAAAATCTCCACCATACATTAATTCTTTTTTACCTTTTCTATCTACTAATAATGAATGATCTTTAAATTCCCAGATAAACCCACCTTGATATAATTTATACTTTCTAGTCAAATTCTGATATTTAAAAAAATTACCAAGTGAATTCCCCATTGCATGTGCATATTCACAATATATAAATGGTCTATCTGGATTATTATTTAAAAACTCTTCAACATTTTCTATTTTATCGTACATTCTTGATTCAATATCACTTATATCAGTTGTTCTATCAAAAAATACACCTTCATAATGTACTAATCGTTCGCTATCTTTAGACTTAAAGTATTTTGTCATTTGAAGAATATTATTACCACCAAGTGATTCATTACCACAAGACCACATCACTATACATGGTCTATTTTTATCTCTTTCATACATGTTTTCAGCCCTAAAAAGTAATAAATTTAAATATTTTTCATCATTACCTGGAATATAATATCTTGCACCATCTGGCATTGATTCATTAGGGTGATTATATGCTACCCATGCCCCATGTGTTTCTAAATTAGTTTCATCCATAACATAAAATCCATACTCATCACATAGTCTATAAAATTCTGGATGGTTAGGATAGTGTGATGTTCTTATTGCGTTTATATTATGTTCTTTCATTATAATCATATCTTTTATCATGTCATCTTTAGTAATTGCACGTCCTGTCTCGCACGACCACTCATGTCTATTAACACCATTAAATACAATTCTTTTCCCATTTAAGTGATAAATTTTATCTTTTAATTCTAACAATCTAAATCCAACTCTATCGCTTATTATTTCAACCAACTCATTATCTACATAAATTTCTATTTTTAAAATATATAAATTAGGAATTTCAGCAGACCATGATTTTATATTTTCTATAGTAATTTCTGTATCTAATACTTTACTAATTATATTTCTCTCAACAACTAGACTTCCAAATTTTTCTATACTTTTTCTATCAAATTCATATAACTTAACAATAAAATTTTTGTCTAATTCTTTCATATATTCATTATCAAAATAGTCTAACTTAATACATAAATTCCCATTTTTATAATTATTTGTAAGAAGGCTTTTTATATAAATATCTGATACATTTGTTTTTGGAGAACTTGTTATATATACATCTCTAAATATTCCAGAAAACCTAAAAAAGTCTTGATCTTCAAACCAAGATCCAGAACACCATTTAAAAACTTGTACAATTAATCTATTATCTTTATCTTTTATTTGCGAAGTTATATCAAAGCTACCATCTGTAAACGTATCTTCCTTATATCCTATAAATTCACCATTAAGCCAAACTGCATATGCTGACTCAACACCCTCAAATGTTATTATAGTTTTATCCAGTATTTTTT
>RRZU011364216.1_pt1 | contig 10869 bp, 10 predicted proteins | sample 2165561 | NCBI WGS metagenome assembly RRZU01 (sample SAMN10456909, study PRJNA506462) | wastewater metagenome | isolation source: wastewater sludge | place: USA: Moscow, Idaho | reverse complement strand
TTTTTCTTTTAAGAATTTATCAATTTCGCGGGTAACAGGCGCGGAAAGTTATGGCAGACATGCGTGCGACTGATGTGTCCTGCAGGAAAACGCCATGCTGCGGAGAAATAGTACGCACGACCATTCAAGAAAAGAGGGAATGTGATGAACCTGCCGATATGGATCGCGTGCCTGTGCGCTCTGGGGATGATCGCCTTCGGGCGGCTTTATCTGAAAAAACGCGGGGCGTGGGGCCGCGCGCTGGCGCTCAAGGGCGGCACCACGCTGATCGCGGCCATCCCGGCGCTGTACGCAGCCCTTGACGGCGGCGGGTCCGCTGCCTGGTGGATACTGGCGGGCATCCTCGCCTGCGCCGCGGCGGACGTGATACTGGAAATAAACTTTAAGGGCGGTATGCTGGCCTTCGCGCTGGGGCATGTCTGCCTGATCGCGGCTTTCGCGTCCAGCGGCGGTATCAGCGCGGTCCATCTGCTTGCCTGGGCCGGCCTGGCGCTGTGGGCGGTCTTTTATGTGAACAAGGTAGCCAAAGAAAGCAGCCAACCCAGGCTGCCCTTCCTGCTCTACGGGGTGATCATTTCGGCAATGCTGGCTGCCGCCCTGACGCGCGGGCCTCTTGTTCTGCTCGGAGCTCTATTGTTCGCGGTGTCCGACAGCATCCTGCTGTGGGGACTGCTGAAGCGCAAATGGAAGGGACTGGATACCGCCGTGATGGTCACCTACTGGGGCGCGCAGTTTCTGCTGGGTATATCCGGGCTGTTTTAATATTTCAATCCTCGCAAGGCCTTGAGCCTCACGGGATCTGTCTTGCTATTGAAAACAGGGGTATACTTTGCTATAATCAGTCGAAACAAGTATGTTTCGCGAGGAACAACAAATAGGAGGAATATCCATGAAGAAACTTCTGGCCCTGGTCATGATGCTGGCGCTTGCGCTGCCCTTCGGCGCTCTGGCCGCCGAAACCTACGAGCTCGCTCTGGTCACCGATGTCGGCAACATCGACGACCAATCCTTCAACCAATCCACCTGGGAGGGCGTGAAGAAATACGCCGAAGAGAATGGCAAGACCTATGCCTACTATCGCCCAACCGAGGATTCCAACGATGCCCGCGTTGAGAGCATCAAAGCCGCCATCGCCAAGGGCGCCAAGGTGGTCGTTCTGCCCGGTTACCTGTTTGCTGATGCCGTTGCAGCCGTGCAAAACGAGTATCCCGATGTGACCTTTATCGTGGTGGATACCGCCCCTGCCGGCGAAGCAGGCAAAAACACCTACTCCTTCCTGTATCAGGAAGAGCAGGCGGGCTATCTGGCCGGCTACGGCATTGTGAAGGATGGCTACACCAAGCTGGGCTTCCTGGGCGGCATGGCCGTTCCCGCCGTTGTCCGCTTTGGCTACGGCTTTGTGCAGGGCGTAGACGCCGCCGCCAAGGAGTTGGGTGTGACACCCGAAATCAAATACTGGTATGCAGATAGCTTTGGTCCTAATGATGATATCAAGACCAAGATGAACGCCTGGTACACCGAAGGCACCGAAGTGGTCTTCGCCTGCGGCGGCGGCATCTACCTGTCTGCTCTCGCGGCTGCTGAAGAATCAGGTCACGGTAAGTTGATTGGCGTGGATAACGATCAGGGCCCCATCAGTGAATTGTTTATTACTTCTGCTTTCAAAGATATTCCCAACACCATTGTCGATGCCCTGACGGCTTACTATGCTAATGGCCAAAAATTGCCAGAAGATATGCAGGGTGCCTTGGTGACCTTCAGCGTAAAGGAAGATAGGGTAGGATTACCCACTTCCGAAGGCAGCTGGCGTTTTGCTAAGTTTACACTGGATGAGTATAATGCAATTTACGCGAAGCTCAAGGACGGCTCCGTCGTCGTTTCCGCTGATATTGAGAACGTACCCGCCGTTGAAGCAAGCACCGTAGATTACCAGAACTAAATCAAGCGGGGAAGCGCCGGCGAAACCGGCGCTTCCCCTTCTATAAGACTGCGGCGTAATGCCCGGACTGTCACGCCTGCCCCTTGGGGCGGGCGTTGTCCGATATAATCCTTCACAGGGAGGCCCCATGAGCGACTACATCATTGAAATGCTGAACATCAGCAAATCTTTCCCCGGTATCAAGGCAAACGACGATATCACCCTGCGCCTGAAAAAGGGGGAGATCCACGCCCTGCTAGGCGAGAACGGGGCGGGCAAGTCCACGCTGATGAGCGTGCTGTTTGGCCTGTATCAGCCTGAATCGGGCACCATCCTCAAGGCGGGCGAGCCGGTGAAGATATCCAGCCCCAATGACGCCAATGCCCTGCGCATCGGCATGGTCCATCAGCATTTCAAGCTGGTGGAGGTATTTACGGTGCTGGATAATATTATCTTAGGCGCCGAGAAGACCCGCTGGGGCGTGCTGAAGAAGGATGAAGCCCGCAAAAGGGTGGTGGAGCTCAGCGAGCGCTATGGCCTGAAAGTTGACCCTGACGCGAAGATCGGAGATATCTCGGTGGGCATGCAGCAGCGCGTGGAGATCCTCAAGATGCTGTACCGGGATAATGAGATATTGATCTTTGATGAGCCGACGGCGGTATTGACCCCGCAGGAGATCGACGAGCTGATGGAGGTGATGCGCGGCTTCGCCCGGGAGGGCAAGAGCATCCTGTTCATCACCCACAAGCTGGCCGAGATCATGAAGGTGGCCGACCGCTGCACGGTGCTGCGCAAGGGAAGGCTGATCGGTACGGTGGATATCAGGGATACCAGCCGCGAGGAGCTGTCGCTCATGATGGTGGGCCGCAGCATCAGCTTTAATGTCGATAAGCAGCAGGCCAAGTCAGGCGAGGTCGTTCTTGATGTGAAGGGACTGACGGTGCCAAGCCGCCTGCACAAGAAAAATGCCGTGAAGGATGTCAGCTTTCAGGTTCGCCGCGGCGAGATCGTTTGCCTGGCGGGCATTGAGGGCAACGGGCAGACTGAGTTTGTGCAGGCGCTGACGGGCCTTGAGAAGGCGAGCGCCGGCAGCATCAAGCTCAAAGGGCAGGAGATCACGTCGATGCCCATCCGCGGCCGCAGCATTCTGGGGATGAGCCACATCCCCGAAGACAGGCACAAGCATGGCCTGGTGCTGGACTTTAACCTGGAGGAAAACCTGGTGCTGCAGCGCTATTGGCAGCCGCAGTTCCAAAAAAGGGGGCACATCCTCAGAAAATCGGTGCGCGAGTATGCCGAACGCCTGATCAAACAGTATGATGTGCGCTCAGGCCAGGGCGCCCAGACCCCCGCCCGCAGCATGTCAGGCGGCAACCAGCAAAAGGCCATCATTGCCAGGGAGATGGACAAGGAGTCTGACCTTCTGGTGGCTGTGCAGCCCACGCGCGGGCTTGATGTCGGCGCGATCGAGTACATCCACAGCCAGCTGGTCGCCCAGCGGGATGCCGGGAAGGGCGTGCTGCTGGTGTCGCTGGAGCTTGACGAGGTAATGGATGTGTCTGACAGAATCCTGGTGATGTATGAGGGCGAGATCGTCGGCGAGTTTGACCCCAAGACTGTCAGCGTGCAGGAACTGGGCCTGTACATGGCCGGGGCCAAGCGCCGCGACGCCGTAAAGGAGGCCGTATAAATGAAAAAGAAACGGACCATGCCCAAGGGCGCGCTGAACCTGACGGCCTCCCTGGTATCCATACTGGCAGGCCTTTTGGTGGGCTTTATCCTCTTGATGATCTTCAACTTCGACAAGGCGCTGTACGGCTTTGGCAACATCATTTTCACAGGTCTGAGATCGCCGGACCGCTTTGCCAAGGTGCTCTATACAGCCGCACCCCTGCTGATGACCGGCCTGTCTGTCGGCTTCGCTTTCAAAACCGGCCTGTTCAATATCGGGGCCAGCGGCCAGTATACGGTGGGCGCGGTGCTCTCATTGGTCGGCGCCATCATGTGGCAGCTGCCCTGGTATGCCTGCATCCTTCTTGGCATGGCGGGCGGCGCTGTCTGGGGGGCGATCCCCGGCATCTGCAAGGCCTTGTTCAACGTCAACGAGGTTATTACCTCCATCATGTTCAACTGGATCGGCCTGTTTGCCGCCAACCTGTTCCTGTATAACAGCCCGCAGATGCTGGCCAATGCCTGGGGCGCGATCAACAAGGACAGAACGGCCGCCCTGTCGGCCGCCAACCCGGGGGCGATCCTGCCAAAGATGGGCATGGACCAGGCCATGGGCTCCAACTATATGAACATCGCCATCTTCATCGCCATCATCGCGGCCTTTATCATGTGGTATGTACTGCAAAAGACCACCTTTGGCTATGAACTCAAGGCCTGCGGCTACAACCGCAACGCCAGCCGCTACGCGGGCATCAATGACAAGCGCAATATTGTGCTGTCCATGGTCATCGCGGGGGCGCTGTCAGGCATCGGCGGGGCGCTGTACTACCTGTCGGGCACCGGCCAGTTTACGATGGGCAAGATGCTGCTGACCATGGGCTTCAATGGTATCCCGATTGCCCTGCTGGCGGCCTCCCACCCGCTGGGCACCATCCTCAGCTCGCTGTTTATCGGCTACATTCAGGTAGGCGGCGAGGCCCTGCAGCCGGAGTTCGCCAAGGAGATCATCGACATCATCATTGCGGCCATCATCTACCTGAGCGCCTTCTCGCTGCTGATGCGGGAGCTGATCCTGCGCGCGCGCCTTTCCCGTGAGAACAAGGCTGCCGCGGCCATAGAGGAAACCCCCGGGACACCGGAATCTTCGGAGGAATAGCATGAACATATTAGCCGATATTTTAAGCGCGACCGTCTTATTCGCCATCCCCCTGCTGCTGGTCGCCCTGGGCGGCATGTTTTCCGAGCGCAGCGGCGTGATCAACATTGCCCTGGAGGGCATCATGGTGATCGGCGCTTTGATCAGCATTCTGCTGCTGCGCGCCTTTGACATGAGCGGCTTTGGGGCCGCGCAGCCCCAGCTGGCCGTACTGATCGCCATTTTAGCGGCGGGACTGTCCGGCGCTGTATATTCCCTGCTGCTGGCCTTCGCCTCGATCAACCTGAAGGCGGACCAGACCATTGGCGGCACGGCCCTCAACATGCTGGCGCCCGCCTTTGCCGTTGTGCTCACCTGGGCCATCCAGGGCCAGGGCAATACCACCATCCTCATTCCCGGCTGGGTTCGCCTGACGGCAACCTCGGTCGGCTTGGTTGAGAACAGCAGTTTTTTCATCAGGCTGATCTTCAAATCCTTCTACCTGACGACGCCCGCCGCTCTTTTACTGATGCTGCTCTCCTCCTTTGTGATCTACAAGACCAAGCCGGGCCTCCGCCTGCGCGCCTGCGGCGAGCATCCGCAGGCCGCGGACAGCGTTGGCGTCAACGTGTTCCGCATGCGCTACATCGGCGTGCTGTTCTCGGGCTTCCTGGGCGGCATCGGCGGGCTGGCCTTCACGCTGGCTGCCGGCAGCGGCTTCCAGTCGCAGGTGGCGGGCTACGGCTTCCTGGCCCTGGCGGTGATGATCTTCGGTAACTGGAAACCCCTCAATATCCTGGGCGCGGCCCTTTTCTTCGCCTTCTTTAAGATCATCGGCAGCCACTCGGGCTCCATCCCCTTCCTGCCGGATTTCAAGCAGGTGCGCTCCAGCGAGTACATCTACCTGATGCTTCCCTACATCGTCACCATGATCGTATTGATCCTGACCAGCAAGAAATCACGCGCCCCCAAGGCGGAGGGCATCCCCTACGATAAAGGAGCGCGTTAAGCCTTGGAGGACATGGTAAGCGGCATACTGAGCTTCTTCTCCCAGGCGACGGCTGACGCGGCGCTGCGCATTGTAGGCGCGGCCGCCATGGTGACCGGCGGCTGGTTTGTCATCAAGCATGTGATGCGGTTGTTTGACCGCTATTCTTCCAGCAAGAAGCTCGATCAGGGCGTGATGAGCTTCCTGTCAAGCCTGCTCAAGATCGTCTTGCGGGCGGTGCTGTTCATCATGGCCGCCACCTACCTGGGCGTGCCCAACACCAGCTTTATCGCCATCCTCTCCTCCGTCGGGCTGGCTGTGAGCCTTGGCCTGCAGGGCAGCCTGGGCAATTTCGCCGGCGGGCTGATGCTGCTTACCTTCCATCCTTTCCGGGTGGGGGATTATATCCAGACCGATCAGGCCGCGGGTACCGTGACCAGCATCAACATCCTGTATACGCAGCTGAATACCTTTGACAACAAGCTGGTCATTGTGCCCAACAGCGTGCTGTCAAACGGGGTGGTGACCAACTATTCGGCGCTTGCGACCCGCCGCGTGGATATCAGCTTCACCGTGGGGGCGGAAAGCGATACCGAAACCGTCAAGCGCCTGATGACGCGCGCGGCAGAGGAGCATCCCCTGGTGCTTGATGAACCCAGGCCCGAAGCCCGCATGAGCGGCATGGTGAGCGGCCTGATGAACTTCACCCTGCGCTGCTGGGTGAAGACACCGGATTTCTGGGCAGTTACTTATGACCTCAACGAGCGCCTGAAAAATGATTTCGATCAGGCTAAGATCCACCTGCCGCCGCCGCAAAGCAAGGTGCAGATCATAGACGGGAGGCAGGGATGAGCGAAAATATCTGCGCCTGGGCATTAAGAACGCCGCTTGAGCGCGTGTACCATGATGAGGAATGGGGCCTTCCCCTGCGCGACGATCAGCGGCTGTTCCAGCTGCTGGTGCTGGAATATATGCAGGCCGGGCTGAGCTGGTCGACGATCCTGCAAAAGCGGGAGAATATGCGCGCGGCCTTTGACGGCTTTGACGCTGAGACAATCGCCGCCTATGATGAAGAGAAGCTGCAGGCCCTGATGGCGGAGCCCGGCATTATCAAAAACAGGCTGAAATTGAAGGCCCTGCCCAGTAACGCCAAAGCGTTTCTCAGGGTCCAAGAGGAGTTTGGCAGCTTCGCCAATTACTTCTGGGGCTTTGTGGATAACACACCCATCGACGGAAAATTGGAGAGGCTGGAAGATGCCCTGTCCCAGACGCCTCTTTCCCAAGCCATCGCCCGTGACATGAAAAAGCGTGGCTTCTCCTTCATGGGCCCTACCGTGGTATACGCTTATATGCAGGCGGCCGGGCTGGTGAATGACCATGTCACCAGCTGTCCCGGCTACCTGAAGGCGCGGGAAGGCCTTGCGTGACCGGACTCGCGGGATGAGCGGCCCAATGCGGGATCGAATACAATTCAAGGAGAATCCTATGGATAGAGTGCGCGTCGGCATCATCGGATGCGGCAAGGTGACAGAGATGAAGAGCGGCCCGGCCTTTCAAAAGGTCCCCGGTTCAAGCCTTGAGATGGTGATGCGCCGGGATGAAGAGAAGCTGATCTCCTACGCAGAGCGCCATGGCGTCAAAAGGTATACCACCGATTACAGGGAACTGCTGGAAGACCCCGGGATCGACCTGGTCTATGTGGCGACACCGCCCGACACGCACGCGTTTTATACCATCGAGGCGGCCAAACGCGGGAAGGCCGTGTATGTGGAGAAGCCCATGGCACGCACTGTCAGGGAGTGCAGGGACATGATCAAGGCCTGCGGGGAGGCGGGTACGCCGCTCTATGTGGCTTATTACCGGAGAGGGCAGCCCAAGTTTCTCAAGGCAAAGGAACTGCTGGCATCAGGCGCCATCGGGGAAGTGCGCAGCTTCAATTATCTCTATGCCTGCCCGGCGCCGGATCTGGACCCGGAGCGGCCCTGGCTATTAAAGAAAGAGAAGGCCGGCGGCGGACTTCTGTATGACATAGGCTCCCACATGATCGATATCCTCTTGTTCATCCTGGGTCATCCGGCCGAAGTGATCGGCAGGTCGGCCAACCTGAGCGGCAGGCATGACAGCGATGATACAAGCAGCGCCCTGATCCGTTTTGAATCCGGCGTGCAGGGCACCTTCCAGCTGTCGGGCAGCGCGGGGGAACAGATCGACCGGCTGTGGATCTCGGGCGACAAGGGATCGCTGAATCTATCCATTATGTCGATGGAGCCCATCGAACTGGTCAGGGAAGGGAAGAGCGAGCTGATCCGTTTTGATCCTCTTGAGCATGTGCAGCAGCCCTACATTGAAAAAGTCATCCGCAGCCTTCAGGGCAGCGATAAGATGGACGATACCGCCGCCAGCGCTTTGCTCACGCAGGAAATACTGGAGGCCATTGATACCGGGGCCGCCTGGCAAGCCTGAATATCGCATAGCATTGGATGAAGGAGATGTGACATGAGCGGCAATGAGGGGAACCGGGACCCGGGCAGCTGCCATGCGCGGCATGGCGGGCATTGCGGATGTACCGGCGGCGATTGCGGCGCGCATGGCCCGGAGCCGCGTGATTCATGCATCCACGTGGTCCCGATCTTCAATCATCTGGGCGAAGAGCAGATCGCGGAAATCGGCGGGGTGATCAAGTCAGCCTCTTACAAGAAGGGGGAGCTGCTTTACCGCGAGGGGGATACATCCGATTCCCTGTACATTGTCAGAAAAGGCAGCATCAGGATCTGCCGTTTATCCGAGGCCGGGAAGGAACAGCTGCTCAGGATCCTGCGCACGGGGGATTTTACCGGGGAGCTTGCTCTGTTTCGCGAATCGATCCACGAGGCCTACGCGGAAGCGATGAGCGATACCGATGTGTGCACGATCAGCAGGAGCGATCTGCAGGATTTTTTGCTGAAGTATCCCACCATAGCCCTGCGCATGCTGTCGGAGCTGTCCAACCGCCTGGGAACATCCGAAAAGCAGATGGCCAGGTTCGCCACGGAGAAGGCGGAGACAAGGCTGGCACTGTTCCTGGCGGAATGCCTGGACGGGGCGCAGGACGCAAAGGATATCGAGCTGCCGATGAGCAAAAAGGACCTGGCCTCCTACCTGGGGATCGCGCCGGAGACAATGAGCAGAAAGCTGGCCGAGCTTGAAGATGCCGGGCTGATCAGGCAAAAGACAGGCAGAAGGATCGAGATCCTGGATGCGGACGGTTTGCTCGGGGTATAAATTCCAGACGTGAATAACAAAAAACTGAATAATCAATATACTTGATCAAGGTCAATTCAATTTCTTCCCGCTTCCTGTACGATACGATCAACTTGTGTTACTCCGCGGGATAACGCAAAATTCGGCAGGGAAGACGGGAAGAATCATGTTAAAAGAATCGAATTTCAATGGAACTGCAAAGAAGCATATGAAAACGCTGGCGCTGTATGTGCCGGTCGTGGCAAGGGTTCACGGGGAGCATCATCCGGAGTTCCACAGGGTCCGTGAAGTGTATGAACAGCTTGAGCAGAAAGTAAAAGCCTCGGGCGCGCAAAAGCCTGACCTGAGGGATGAGTTCCTGCTGCTTCGCGGGATCACGGGACACTATACCGTGCCGGATGATGTATGCGAGAGCTATGAGGCCGTGTACCGCTTGCTGGCAGAACTGGACAAAGCCTATGAAAGCTAAGGATCACCGGAGGAAGGGAGTGGGAACCATGCAGCAGTTCGTTTTAGGCAGGAAAAACCATATCACGGCCGCGAGCGCTGTGCTGATCATCATCGCCTATGTCAGCAAGCTGGGATTTCACGATGAATCCGCGGCTGTATGGGCATTGACTGCCGCCTCTGTTCTGGGCGCAGCGCCCATCGCGATCCAGGCCTGGCAGGCCCTGAGGGTCAAGGTCGTCAGCATTGATGTTCTGGTGACCATCGCTGTGGCCGGGGCCTTCATCATCAAGAACCTTGAGGAATCGGCGATCGTTACCTTCCTGTTCCTCTTCGGGGCTTATCTGGAGCAGAGGACGCTGAAGAAGACGCGCTCCGCCATCAAGGAACTCACTGAACTGGCACCCGAAAGCGCCCTGAAGAGGACAGGAAGCGGTGAGTTTGAGGAAGTCGCGATCGAGGAAGTGGACGCGGGAGACATCCTGCTGGTGAAGACCGGCGCGAAAATACCCGTTGACGGCACCGTATTGACAGGAGAAGGGCATATCAACGAGGCAAGCATTACGGGCGAGGCGGTTCCTGTGGGCAAATTGAAGGGGTCCAATGTCTACGCCGGGACCATCCTGGAAAACGGCACCATCCAGATCAGGGCTGACCGCGTTGGCGAGGATACGACCTTCAGCAGGATCATTGAGCTGGTCGAAGAGGCGCAGGATTCCAAGTCAGAGGCGGAACGCTTCATCGACAGGTTTTCCAGATACTACACGCCGGCGGTTCTGCTCATCTCCCTGATGACTTGGCTGTTTTCAAGGGATATAGAGCTGGCGATCACCATCCTGGTGCTGGGCTGCCCTGGCGCGCTGGTGATCGGCGTGCCGGTTTCAAACGTCGCCGGCATCGGCAACGGGGCTCGTCACGGCGTTCTCCTCAAGGGCAGCGAGGTCATCCATGACTTCAGCAGGGTGGATACCATGGTGTTTGATAAAACGGGCACCCTGACGATCGGCACCCCGAAAGTCGCCGAGAAGATCGTATACGCGGATAACGCAGAAGAAGTACTTGCGTATCTCGCGAGCGTTGAAAAGGAATCCGATCACCCCCTGGCAAAGGCGATCGTGGAATATATCGGCGATGTCGCGCTGCTTCCTGTTGAAAAGACGGATGTCATCAGGGGCGGCGGCATCGTGGCCGAGGCTGGCGGCCGCAGGGTCGCCGTAGGCAACGCTGCCCTGATGGAAAGGGAGCAGGTCCATCTGAGCGAGAGAGCGCGGTCGGATATCGACCGGCTTGAGCAGGGCGGCAGCTCGCTTGTGCTCACAGCGATCGATGGGGAACTGAAAGCGCTGATAGGCGTCCGGGATCAGGTCCGCCCGGGGGTGCGGGAGGATCTGAGCAAGCTGAAAAAGATGGGCGTCAAAAACCTGGTGGTCTTGTCCGGCGATCACCAGAGGACGGTGGATCTGGTGGCGC
>RRZU010516774.1_pt1 | contig 10869 bp, 8 predicted proteins | sample 2165561 | NCBI WGS metagenome assembly RRZU01 (sample SAMN10456909, study PRJNA506462) | wastewater metagenome | isolation source: wastewater sludge | place: USA: Moscow, Idaho | reverse complement strand
CGTGTGAGGGTGGAGGTCTCGAGGTGAGCTGCCAACGATCTGTCTACCCGGACTCCTGGCGGCAACATGGTTTTCAGGGGGCCGTCGGGTCGCATCGGCGCCACGACTATGTGATCGAAGACCTCGGACAGACGCGGGATCTCCTCATCGAGGAACTCATGGGTGGCGGTGAGCGGCCAGCGGGCGGTTACGAGCAATAACTCCACCGTCACGCAACCGCCGTTCCTCTGAGGGGCCGCTCTCACACTAGTGGATGGCCCCTTCCTGGGACTTCGCCCGGCGCCAGGGGCTTCTTCGGCCCAACCCGCTGACGCAGACCGAGCCCGAGCTGGGGAGTATTCCCGCGGGCAGGGGATAGTCTGAGGACTTCGGCCCCGACACGGATGCGGCATGAAGAAGAAGTTCCTGCACCTGACCAACACGAACGTCCCTACAGATGCTCGGATTCTGCGGGAACTTCGCGCCTTGGGCCGATTACCTTCGGTGCGGATGTATGCGGCCGGTATCACCCGAAGCGACGGGCCCGTGGTCGACAGAGCTGAGACTGAGTTTGACCTACGGCAGTTCGATGTGCTTTCCATGCGGTTGCAGTGGTTGCCACGGCCACTGCGCTATGGCCTGGCCGTGACGGAGCTGAACACACGTCTCCTACGCCACGTCTGGAGGGTTCGACCGGACGTTGTTCACTGCCACGACACCATGGTGCTGCCCGCAGGTGTGGGAGCGAAGATGCTCGGTGCCTCGGTTGTGGTCTACGACGCTCACGAGTTGGAGTCGGACAAGGCCGGACAGACTCCCATCCTCGCCAAGGCCACGAAGTGGATTGAGCGGGCCAGTTGGCCGTTTCTGGACGCACTGATCTCCGTTAGTCCGTCGATCGTCGAGTGGTACCGGCGGGAGTTTAGGTCGCTCCCCGCGCTGTGCCTGTTGAACTCCCCTGAGATAAGGGAGACTGCACCGGGGAATGTGGCCACCGAGAACGCTGGTCTTCGGGACCGGTTGGGCATCAGCACCGACGAAGCTGTCTTCGTCTACGTGGGCGCCCTGACACGCGGCCGGGGCATCGAGAGCATCCTAGAGGCCTGCACGGCGCCTGACGACCGGAGTCATGTCGTTTTCATCGGAGAGGGGTATCTCGCGAATCAGATTCAGGAGTTGAGCGCACAGTGCACCAATGTCAGTTACTGCGAACCAGTGCCCCACGATGTCTTGGTCAGTTTCATTCGGGATGCTGATGGGGCGTTCTGCCTGATTGAAGATGTGTCGCTTAGTGACTACTACTGTCTCCCGAACAAACTCTTCGAATACGCATTTGCTGGGCTCCCCGTCGTCGCCTCACGCCTGCCCGATATCGAGCTCATGGTCCGGCAATATCAACTGGGTGTCTGTACGACCCTCGATCGGGATTCGATTCGTGAGGCCATGCGCAGTTGCCTGCGGATGGATCGCTCGTTGGCCCCCTCGCGGCTCGATGAACTGAGTTGGGCTACTCAGGCTGAGAACCTAAGAGCCTTCTACCGGGGTCTTATGGAACCGGGTTCCGTCGGCGGAGACTCCGAGCAACGGGTGGAAGAGCTCGGGCGGACAGCTCAGGCCTGAGCATCACGGGTCCCCTCGGCAGGGAGTTACGGCATTCTTCCGTGGCCAGTTCCTGGTAAGCGGGCATGACTATCGGATGTCGGAAAGAACAGAAGCCCAGAGAGCGCTCTGCCGATCACGTGTGTAGTCCTGGTTGAGGGCACCTTCGGGAGCTGGCGAGGCTTCCATTGCGTTGATTGCGTCCACGATTTCTTCGGGAGCGTTGGCTACGCGCCCATTCCCGTAACGTGCGACGATCTCCGCCATGCTCCCAGCGGAGTATCCGAGAGCCAGAATCGGCCGGCGAAGCCCGATGTACTCGTAGAGTTTCCCGGGGATGACTGCCGCGTCCCGCGGATCGTTCCAAGTAAGCAGAAGCGCGACGTCGGCTGACGCAACGTAACTCAGGGCATCGTTGCGGGGCATGGAACCGTGGAGGTGAACGCGCTCGTGCAGTTGCCGCTTCTCGACCTCGGCCAGAAGCGTCGTGTCCGGGTCCCCGATGAGGTGGCCGACCACGTCGGACAGGCTCGGATCTCGGAGTGCCTCGAACACCGGTCGCGGATCTCGTTTGCCGGGATACCAGGTACCTGCGTAGACAAGGTGCCGGCCTAGACCCAGGTCGCGTGGGCGGATCGAATCCAACTCGGCGGGGGAGTACCCGTTGAGAACGGTATGGGCAGGCAAAGGGGCGAGCCATCGTCCCAGTTCACTCGTCAGCAGTGGAGTGGCGCCGGTCACCGCGGCTGCCGAGCTCAGGAGGCGCCGTTCCTGCCGCTGCTCGACAGTTCTGCGCCACCACGGCCAGGGATAGTAGGTGCTGATCGACCACAGGTCCCGGTAGTCAGGAGCCCAAGGCACCCCCCAGTTCCTTGCCAACTCTGCTGCGACTTGATGGGTGACCCAGGGCGGCGCACTACTTACCACCATGTCGACGCCATCGCGTGAAAGCGCCGAATTGGCGAGCCGCAGCGCGTCGACGGCCCAGGCCCGCTCTCGAGCTGCATCGGGCCAACTTGTCACGGTCTCCCGATATCGGTATAGGGTCGCCCTCACTTTCGGGTAGCGGCGCACACGGTTGACTGACTGCGCACGCTCAGGCGATTGGAGAGATCCGGAGTTCCCGGCGGTGAGTGTCCAGCCGCCCTCCTTCGCAGGCGAGAGCAGCGCGCATCCATCGCGATTGGGACCGGCGGTCAACAGGGTGACCCCCCAGTCTTGGCGATGCAAATACTCGGCTAGTGCTTTGGTGCGCTGGGCGCCGATTGCATCGGATCGCGGGTCGTGGAAGGCGACGATGAGAATCTTCATGGGCCCTCCCACTTCGTCCGTGGCATATCAGGTTCGGGTCACAACAGGAGCCTCACGGGCTCTGATCAAGTCCATGCTCACAGGCCGATCCGGCAGCACCCGATGGTACCTTCGGGCGCTCCATCATCGACCACGGCTAATGCTCATCTCAACGCCGGAGCCATCTGCGCGGGCGGCGGTGACGGTACAGTTTGGAATAGCAGGGGGTCCCGGAAGCCGGGAGTTAAGACTTCGGTGGGGGTGAAGAGAGGATGCGAGGGGATAGCCCGCTGAGCCTTCCTCCAGGGGCTACAGACCGGCACGCGGTCGATCTTCCTCATCTCATTGACCAGCGCAGACCCACTCATGTTGCGTTGGCCATCCGGAGCGACGCCCGCGACCCGTCGGGGGCAGCGCGTGTGACTGGCCCAGCCTCGGGCGAAGCCCTTCGACGGCCGCAAGGGGCGTAGGGCGGATGTGCGGGATCGCAGGATGCGTGTCGCCGGCCGGGGAGCCTCGATCCGAGGACATTCTCGCCATGCTTGCTGTCATCCGGCATCGGGGCCCTGATGGCGAGGGAGTTACCAGCGCGGGTCAGGTGACTCTTGGCCATCGGCGCCTGTCAATCCTGGGCCTTGGGCCAACTGGGGCGCAGCCCATGGTTCGGCAACATGCCGCACTCACCTACAACGGGGAGATCTATAACCACGTTGAGCTACGTAGGGAGTTGGAGGGCTTCGGCCATTCGTTCCGATCCACTTCGGATACGGAGGTCCTACTCGTTGCCTATCTTCAGTGGGGTGAGTCCTTTGTGGAACGGCTCGACGGAATGTGGGCTTTTGCCCTTCACGATCGACGTGCAGGCCTTCTTCTTCTGAGTCGCGACCGGTTCGGCGAGAAGCCCCTGCTGCTTGGGCGGAAGAAGGGTTCGCTGTACTTCGCGTCCGAACATCGTCAACTGCGAGCCATCGGGATAGGGCGGAAGCCCAACTCGGACACGGCCCTTGAGTACCTCGCGTTGGGGCGGCAGACGGATCCGACGGCTACCTATTTCGAGGGGATCGATGCGTTGGCGCCCGGGACCAGCCTGCGGATCGACTTGGCCTCAGGAGTGAGCGATACTCGGCGCTACTACTGGCCCGGGAGCAGCGGCACGTTCACCGGGGTCGAGCAAGGCGACTTTCAGTCCGTCTTCGAGGAAGAGTTCACACGCTCGATTCGTACCAGGCTACGAAGTGATGTTCCGGTGGGGACCTTGCTAAGTGGAGGCGTTGACAGTTCCCTGATTGCCTCTCTCGCGGGTGCCATCCACCGCGATGCCACTGGATCGCCCTTGCCCGCCTTCACGGCCGTTTCCGACGATCCGGGGAACGACGAGTCAAGTTACGCGCGCCTTGTTGCGAGGCGCTGCGGCCTGGATTGGCATCCCGTCCGCGTGAGTGCCGAGTCGTCGAAGTCATTGTGGGCGTCCACCACCGAGATCTATGAGCAGCCCACCGATCCTTCGATGCCGATGCAGATGGAAGTGCTGTCGTTGGCCAAGGCGTGCGGGGTCACTGTCATCCTCGACGGCCAGGGTGCTGACGAGGCGTGGCAGGGCTACACGCGTTACGCGGTCGCCGCGATGAATGGCACGCCATGGTCACAGCGGTTCAGGTTCCTGCGGGAGTCGTCAGCGCACAATTCCTTCAGCACCAGGCAGTGGATTCTGCATTACCTCTACTTCAACTATCCGCGGATCGGCGCAGAGCGGAACTCTCGCAGGATGGCGAAACTGGGTCTACCCGTGAGTCGAGGGTGGCTGGCGGAGCGGATGGCCCGGACTGTCGGTGCCCGTGGTCGGACCCTGCGCCAGGTTCAGATCGATGAACTGGGCGGGGAGCAGACTGTCTCCCTCTTGAGGTATATGGATCGGATGACCATGCACCTGTCGATGGAAGGGCGTGTCCCGTTCCTCGACCATCGCCTCGTAGAACTGGCGATCCATGCGTCGAGGGAGATCAAGTTCCAGAACGGATGGTCGAAACACCCCTTGCGGCTCATGTTGGCGAAGCGTGTAGGTCCGGAAGTGGCATGGAGGACCCGCAAGATCGGCTTCGAGGGGCCACGCGATGCCTTCGACCCTGCCGATCCCGCGGTTGTGGGCGAAATCCGGTCGTCCTCCTTGCTGCGAGAGTGGGGCCTCGACGGCGTCGACGTCCGGCGGTTGCCCGCGAGGGTTGGCTGGCGCCTATTCGCGCTTGCAATCTGGGACCAGTTGGTGGTGCGCGCCTAAAAGGTCACAGGGCCATGCGCCTGTGGGCTTGCTTTCCGAGACCGGTCTATTCCGGCCGGTGGCCAGGGGGACCCGCCTGTAGAGTCCGATGCGTCCAATCGGCCTCCCGAGCAGCTCCGAAGCGCGCTCATGCAGTGCGCCAGGGTACTTCCTGCCCATACCGGAGGGCGGCCCGAGTTCCTGAATCCCGGTTCCTGAATCCCTCGGTCACGCCCCAGGGTCCACGTCCTCCAACGTGCGCGCGTTGTCGGAGCCTGGTGAGGTCCGGCCCGCCGCCTTGCCGCCGGCAGTCGCGATCACCCGCAGGCCCATGGGTATCAGCAAGAGATAGAGCGGGCCGATGAGAAGGCTCGCCAACCATGTGACGTTCACAATGGAGAGCCCGGCCGCCCCTCCCAGGATGAAACAGGCCAGAGTCGCAGTTAACGAGACGATCTGCCATACCAGGAGGACGCCCTGTCGGCGATAGACGGTGAATGAACTACTGACTGTCGTGCCAAGGAAACGGCACCACAACAGTGGGGAGAGGGCTACGGCGATCTGTCCCGCCAGCAGCCAGTCTGAGCCGAAAACAACGGCGAAGAGCTGGGGACCAAAGAGCATGATGATCGGAAAAGGCAAGATCGACGCGAGTGCCAGACCCTTTAGCATCTTCTTCGTGAACACAAGATTCGATGCTGGATCTTCCGCCTTGCCAGCGGACTCGCGAAGGTAAACCTGCGACACGGCCGCAACCAATAGGGACGCGGGCAGGCTCACGACCATGAACGCCAGCGAGTACTGACCGATATCACCGCTCGAGTAGAACCAGGCAATGACGATGACCTGGACGTTCCACGACAGCGCATTCATCAGCGCGAATGGAAGGTTCAACCGGGGGAAGTCCGAGTAACGCCGGGCGAGGCTCTTGATCTCACCTGGTTCGGGCGTCACCCCCTCGGGGTATTCGGCTGCGCGCCCAGCCCTGTAGGCCCGGCCCAACATACCGAGGCCGACCGTGGGCGATGCCATGGCGGCCACCATCAGACCACTTCGGCCGGCTCCGGCCAAGCCAAGACCAATCTGAATCGCGGCCGTACCGATCCGCTGCAGTGGTGCGACCTTCGCGGTAAGTGCGTACTCGCGTCGCCTCGTTGCGTATGAGTAGAGCGTCTGCTGCAAGGCAGTGGCGAATACGCCGATAGGGATCGCGAAGGCCCACAGCCCCAAGTCACCCAGGACCGATCCTGCCCCGGTGGCCTCAACGATGCCCACCAATACCCCGACTGAAATCGCGACCGTAGCGGCGATACGCACGGCTAGCCGAACTAGCTGGATGGCTTCTCGCTCTCCGCGAGGCGTCTCCTCGGGCAGGGTGATGGCCGCCTCGTAGCGTGCAGTCGCGATTGACGAGATGATCGCAACTATTGATACGTATATGGCCATACTGCCGTAATCACTGGGATCGTAGAGCCGGGTTACCACGGGTCCGGTGACTAGGGCGATCAGCTGGGCTAGCCCGATCCCGCTTGACAGCCGAACCACAGCGCCCACGTGCTGAGAGGACAGCGCGCGCGGCAGTACTTGCACGGCCATCCTCCTCTCCCCCAAGATGCGAGCGTATCCCGCGACTTTGCCCGCCCGACGACCGAACCAGAAGCATGGCGAGCGACCGAGTCCCAAGTGCGCGCATAGGAGACTCGACCCCAGAGAACTGGGGGTCTTCCCCTGATAGCGTCTGAGGTGCCGTGTCACTACAGGGAAGCGGGCAGATCCTTAGCACAGAGCGGCTTTCAGACTAGGCCGTCTCAGCGATGCGGAGAGTCGCTAACCCGAGTGAAAGCGGCCTATTCGTAAGCGATGATGGGCCTCCGGCAACGGTAGTCGACGGGAGTTTGGAGCGATGGCCATTCGTTCGGTAAGGGGCAAGGCAAGGGCCTCAACGACGAAGATGCTGACAGGTCTCCTCGGCATGGTGTTCGACAAGGAAATCCTTAGCGCCACTATTCGTGAGCACGGCGTCGTGTCCGCGGCAAAGATATACCGAAGCGCATTCTGGCGGCAGAAGCTCCTCCGGCTTAATCCCCAAGCACCGTGCCCAATCGCGTCAACCACTCTTGTCTCTCGATTTGAGCACCTCCACTTCGCAGATGGTCAGGTTCGGAACTTGTTATCGCCCGGCTGCTACTTTCAGAACTTCGACGCGCACATCGTCGTGGGTCGAGGCTGCTACATCGCGCCGAACGTCGGGATCATTACGGCGAACCACGACCCGTTGAATCCCAGAATCCATGAGCCTGGGAGGACGATCACTATCGGCGATGGAGTCTGGATTGGCATGAATGCGGTCCTGCTCCCAGGCACTCACCTCGGAGCGGGCACCATCGTGGGCGCCGGGGCGGTCGTTACGAAACCCGATCACGGGGGTGGTTGTCTCTTGGTTGGCGTCCCAGCCCGGTGTTCGGTGCACGATCCGGAAGGATCTAGTGGTCCGCGAATAGCGGAGGCCTGAGATGGTCCTGCGGTGGGCTGGCCGGCACTGCGAAGTCCCCGCTGATGGGAGCAAGTTGGGGATCAGCACCCTGGGGTGTAACACCGCCGCCAGGGGTCTTGGCCCCCGAACCTCGACAACTAAGGGGATGTCGCTGAGGCCATGATCGGCCGGGATCCGTCCGCAAGTCGTCCAACGCCCAAGGCGAACGCTTCACCGACTGAGACTGTCTACAGGTTAACGACTGATTCGCGTCGAATCGCCGAGACCTCTCACAAAGCGGCATATGCTGAGCGCTCGTGACCTGCAGCAAGGGGTGAGCCAGGGCATATGTGTGGGATCTTTGGGCTGATCAACAGTTCCGAACCGGTCAAGCGCGAGCATCTCGACGCCCTGGCCAAGCATTCACTCCAGCGAGGGGCCGACTCCAGCGGGTTGTTCTTCCATGACGGTGACCGCTACCGGACCATGCGTGCCAACTACAAACTCACCAAACTGGTCAAGCAGTTGCCTGACGTGACGTCAGGACTGGTGATGGGCCACAGCAGATTGGTCACGAACGGGCTTGACGACAATCAGCCCGTACTCCGCGACGGTGTCTGTGTGCTGCATAACGGAATCGTTGTCAACCACGAGAGCCTGTGGGACAAGATCGGCGGCGCCCCCCGGCTCCAGATCGACACAGAAGTGATCGCCGCCATCACGGCCCGCCATCTGGAACGTGGTGAGTCGCTGGAGAGCCTGGCGATGGAAGTACTGGGCTTGTGCCACGGAGTCGTGGCCTGCGCCATCGCCGTTCCGCGGATCGGAAAGGTGTTCCTCTTCTCCAACAACGGCAGCCTCTATCTGGGGCGGACGGGTGACACGCAGGTGTTCGCATCCGAGGCCCACCCGCTGCGCGAGATCGGGTGTACCGACGTTCGTCAGATTCGGGAGCCAGTCATCTTGGACATTCCGGCTGAGGAGAAGCCGGTCCTGGTGCTTGAGAAGGGCACGCGCAAGACGAATCTCATCCCGACACTCCCAACAACCTCCCACGAAGAGCACCTGCTGCAGTACCCGCAGAGGGACCTTCGTCGTTGCTCCCGGTGCATCCTCCCCGAGACGATGCCGTTCATCAGTTTCGACGACGCGGGTGTCTGCAACTACTGCCACAACTACACGACGCGCAATCACCCTCGCCCTGTCGAGGAGTTGTTCGACATCGTGGAGCCCTATCGTCGGGCCCAGACGAACGACTGCATCGTTCCGTTCTCGGGCGGAAGGGATAGCTGTTACGGGCTGCACCTGATCGTCAACGAGCTGAAGATGCGACCCGTCACCTACACCTACGACTGGGGGATGGTCACGGACCTGGGCCGGCGCAACATCAGTCGCATGTGTGCGGAGCTCGGTGTCGAGAACATCATCGTCGCTGATGACATCGCCAAGAAGCGGTCCAATATCGCCAAGAACCTCACGGCGTGGCTACGCTCTCCGCACCTTGGGATGATCAGCATCTTGACGGCGGGAGACAAGCACTTCTTCCGCCACATCGAGACTGTCAAGGAACAGACCGGCATCAGCCTGAATCTGTGGGGCGTGAACCCCCTGGAAGTGACTCACTTCAAGGCGGGATTCTTGGGCGTCCCCCCGGACTTCGCGGAAGAGCGTGTCTACTCGCATGGGGCCATGAAGCAGTTGCGTTATCAGAAACTGCGCTTCAGGGCGATGCTGGACAGCCCGCGCTACTTCAACACATCTTTGTGGGACACACTGTCCGGCGAGTACTGGCGCAGTTTCGCCAACAAGTCCGACTACTTCCACATCTTCGACTACTGGCGTTGGGACGAAGGCGTGATCGACAAGACTCTGGACGGGTACGGCTGGGAACGAGCACCCGACACCAACACGACGTGGCGGATCGGCGACGGAACCGCAGCTTTCTACAACTACATCTACTACTTGGTCGCGGGATTCACCGAGCACGACACCTTCCGCAGCAACCAGATCCGAGAAGGCGAACTGAGTCGGGAAGCCGCGCTCACTTTGGTGGCGGACGAGAACCGGCCCCGCTATCCCAACATCAAGTGGTATCTCGATGCGATCGGACTGGATTTCACAGAGGTCATCGAGTCGGTGAACAGGATCCCTAGGCTCGTTCCGTGAGCATCCAGACACCGCACACGGTGTGGTACGTATCCAAATACAACATCCTCCCCAGCCCCGGCAACGCCGTTGGGAGCCGGGGCTTCCGCATCATGGTCGAGCTGGCGCGGCGGGGGCATCGAACGGTGGTCGTCACATCCGACTCCAACCACCTCGCAGCGAGCGGTCGAGAGTCAGATCGTCCATATGATGCGGAGGACATCGAGGGCGTGACTGTTGCGACGGTCCGAACACTGAAGGTCACGAGGGCGCGGTCATGGCGGCGTGCGGCCAGTTGGCTGGACTTCGAGTGGCGCCTGTTCCGCATGCCGGTGCAGGAACTACCCCGGCCTGATGCCGTGATCGTGTCGAGTTTGTCTCTGTTGACGATCCTCAATGGGTTCGCACTGCGCCGCAGGTTCGGCGCCCGGCTCGTATTCGAGGTGCGTGACATCTGGCCGTTGACCTTGACCGAGGAAGGCGGCTTCAGTCGGTGGAATCCCCTGGTCATGGCGCTAGCTGTTGTCGAGCGGTGGGGGTACCGGTCCTCGGATGCGATCGTGGGCACGATGCCCAACCTGGGAGAGCACGTGGCCGAGGTTCTCGGTGAGCCAAGAGATGTCGCCTGCATTCCCATGGGTGTCACAGATCAGCACCTAGCGGAAGGAGACGAACTACCGGAGCAGTATGTCGATCACCTGTCCGACGGCAGATTCAAGATCGTCTACGCCGGCACTCTTGGTATCACCAATGCGTTGCAGACGCTCATGGAGTGTGCGCAGATGGCACACGATGCTGGAGAGAACGGGCTCCATTTCGTTGTAGTTGGCGACGGCGACGTCAAAGACCAGCTCGTGCGGGAGTATGGGGACTTGCCGAACCTGACGTTCCTCGCGAAGGTGCCCAAGGCGCAGGTTCCCACATTGTTGGCGTTGAGTGATCTGCTCTACTTCTCGGTTCACGAGTCGAACGTGTGGAAGTACGGGCAGTCGCTCAACAAGCTGATCGATTACATGGCGGCCGGGAAGCCTATTGTTGCGTCATACACGGGGTATCCGTCGATGATCAATGAGGCTGACTGCGGTACCTTCGTTCCCGCAGGGGATGCTCGTGCCGCCTTGGGTGAGGT
>RRZU010241759.1_pt1 | contig 10872 bp, 8 predicted proteins | sample 2165561 | NCBI WGS metagenome assembly RRZU01 (sample SAMN10456909, study PRJNA506462) | wastewater metagenome | isolation source: wastewater sludge | place: USA: Moscow, Idaho | reverse complement strand
GTAATTTCTACCATCAATCAATGAAAATAATTTCGATCAATCAACCAGTAAAAATCCACACAAGTTGTTCTTCATAATCTCTTAATGATCTTCTTGCTGATTCGTCATCAGCAAGCTAGGTCGGCTATACTACTCTCTTTCCAGAGAAAGTCAACAGGTTTTGTTAAATTATTTTCCGACAAACCTAAGTTTAAATCTAATCTTAAAATCTCATTCGAAATCTTAACAACCCAACCAACTTATTGATTTATCAGAGGTTTTATTTAACATCACCGCCGATGGATGTGCATTCTACAGCATTTCACATCCCATACAACCCCTTTTTCAATCTATTTTTAACGAGCGGTTGTTTATTGCGCTAAATTGGTCTTTTTGTCTTATTTTTCTACATATTTTGATCAAATTTGTTTTAATACGTACATTCAAAGACCTGTTAATATACTTTATTATGTAGTTTCAGCTTTAAGCAGCAGCTTAATATAGAGCTCTAGGATTTTTTATGCGTCACTTCCATTATGTTTGGGCTAGCCTTTTATCTTTTGGGTTAATTTCTCCTGTAGTTGCAAATGATTCAATGGGTAATTCTGAATTACCAACGGCAAAAGGTCTAGAGACACCTTCGACTCAACAAATCCAAGGTGCTCAACATCCTCGTCTTGAAGCATTAAAAGAATTAAAAAATGTGACAGCCAAAGATTTAAAAGTAAATGCGAATGCAACCCAGCCCGAAAGCCAAAAAGATCCGTTACAGCCCTTAAATCGACAGGTATATGCTTTCAATGATGCTCTAGACCGTCATGTAGCTCGACCACTCGCTGTTCAATATAAAGAAAAAGTACCTTCTGATATGCGCGGATCATATCGTCAGTTTCGCAAAAATTTAGGTGAACCATGGAATGCAGCCAATCAACTGATTCAGGGCCGACCACTTCGAGCTGCAGAATCATTAGGCCGTTTTTCCATTAATACTATTACGACTTTAGGTTTTGCCGATCCTGCTCGACGTTTAGGCTTATATGCTGAAGAAGAAAACTTTGGCACCACCTTAGGTTATTACGGCATTCCTTCGGGACCTTATTTGGTTTTACCTGTTTTTGGTCCAAGTACATTTCGAGATACTGTGGGTCTAGTCATGGACAGCCAAGCCCGACCACAAAAATATATCTTTGAAGATCGTGAAGGTGTTTATTGGACAGACCAAGTTTTACGCGGCATTGATGCGCGTTCTCAACTTCTAGATATAGAAGATGTTTTACAAGGTGATAAATATGCCGCCATTCGTGATATTTACTTACAACGTAAAAATTTCGCCATTGCAGAAAAAAAAGGACTAGAATCTGAATCACTGTTTATTGATGATGATCAAGATAGCACTGAGAATGACGTGCCAGAAGATGATGTAGATACAACAAATAAGTAAATTAAGTCTTTTCCATTTATTCAAAATATGATCAGTTAAGCATCTTTCTTTGCTGATCATTAGATTGTTATAGTACAACTATAGGCATCATCACTATAAGGGTCATACAATTTCTTTATGTATTTCATTCAACCAACTCGTAATATTCCTTATTTAGATCAGGTACTCAGTACACTCCCCAGTGTGCAAATGATTTGCATAGATGATATTGATTTGTATGATCCCACCATTTTAGCTATTGCTGATGTGCAAGACTACTTAACCCATCAATGGTCGCTCCCTACCATTGTGTTAGCCTTTGAAAATGAAGGCACGGCCTTAGCTCAAGCGTGGGAACTGGGTGCTTTAGCAGGTTGGATCTGGAATAAACTTCCGCGTGACCCTGAAGGGGCATTACTTAAAATTGATGCCCAATATAAGCGCAATCAAGATAGTCGTGATTTACCCTCAGCTGCCCATCTACAAAAATGCTTACTGCCTAATCCAATTGAATTGATGAACTATAAAGTTGAAACATTGTTTCAACCTTCTGCCTATTTGTCTGGTGATTGGTACGATTATTGGAAAATTAGCGATAAAGAAATTATGTTTTATCTGGCTGATGTTTCTGGACATGGCGTCACCAGCAGTTTACTCACCTCTTGGATGGCGGCCTTTCATGGTCGATCTAAAACACCACGTGAATTGATTAAAAAACTCAATGGCATGCTGGTTCAAGAAAATATTGAAAAGCATATTACCATGATTGCCGGAGTCTTAAATTTAGAGACTCATCAATTACGTTGGTCAAGCGCCGGACATTATCCACCTGCAATTATTTTTGAACCCAACCAGCCACCTAAAATTTTAAACACCAGTAGTTTCCCTTTGGGATTAACTGAAGATTTGGAAGTCGAAGAGTTTGTCTGTGTGTTAAATCGTCATGCGCGGTTTATTATTTGTTCCGATGGTGCACTCGAACCTTTTGATGGTGGCCTAAATGAACAATTTGAAAAATTGGTCTTCCATTTGCAAAATCAATCGTTCCAAGCCCCTGAACATGTGGCAGATGACATTGCTATCTTAAGTTTACGCCGAATGAATTAATCGTATAATCAATATGTTAACTTTCAACTAAGCGATATACGACTCTAGGCTACTTGAGTCTATAGTGGCCCTATGTGATAATTTTACAATCCTTCTCTGCAAATGGCATTTATATGTCAACAGGTCATGTTGAATATGCAAGCTTGAATGGAACGCATATTTTTAAGCTTATTGGCGAAGTGCGTGCCCAATCTTGTATCAGTCTAGACAAACTCCTTAGTAAAATTGAACAGCAATCAAATGTGGTTGGAGCAATCGTAGATTTAACCCAAACCACATTTATTGACAGTACTGTTTTAGGTGTACTCGCCAAGCTTGGTCTCAAGCTCAAGCAAATCCACCATATTCAGGCCGTCATGCTATCTACCAACCCTGATATTACAACTTTGGCCAACAGTATGGGTTTGGGTCAGGTTTTTGTGATCTTAAATTATTGTGGCGACCCCAAAGTATGCACACTTGAATTAATGGAAGAACACATTAGTCATAACACCATGTTAACCACTGTTTTAGATGCGCATAAAACACTGATGGAGTTGAATGAAAACAACCTCAATATGTTTGAGCCTTTGGTTAAACAGCTGCAAAAAGAACAAGATAATATTGAGCAAGTGTCTCAACAAAACGTATAAAAATTATTTATTAGAGCTCACCACATGACTTTACTCTCTGTTGTACAAATGAATTCTCAAGATGATATTGATGCCAATTTCATCGTGATCGAGTCGTTGATACAACAAAGTAAAGCAGATGGTGCAGAGCTGATTGTTTTCCCTGAAAACTTTGTGTGTTTTGCAGGTGGAAAACAACGCGAGACAGCAGCGCAGTTTGAAACGATTCAACAGCGGTTAGAACATCTTGCCCAGCAATATCAAATTTGGATTGTGGCGGGGACACTTCCCTGTCCCTTCCGTCCCGATGGTTCCATCATTCCTGATGGTCGTGTCCGTACGGTCAGCCTATGTATTAGCCCTGAACGTACTGAAGCGCGTTATGACAAAATTCATTTGTTTGATGTGCATGTTGGTGATGCTGTCGGTGGCTATCAAGAATCTAAATTTTTTGAACCTGGAACCGATATAGTGGTTGCAAAAACACCCTTTGGTCATATTGGACTGATGGTTTGTTATGACCTACGCTTCCCCGAATTAGCACTCACTTTACGTGCTCAAGGTGCAAATATATTGACTGCACCTGCGGCATTTACTTACACCACAGGTCAAATGCACTGGCAATTATTGCTACAAGCACGAGCAATCGACAGTCAATGTCATGTTTTAGGTGCTGCGCAACAAGGCTGGCACGGTGAAAAGCGTCAAACATGGGGACATGCGGGGGCAACCCATAGTCGTGGTCAAATTTTAGCAATTACAGAGGCTGAGGGTGCTCAGCTGATAACTGTTCCTTTTGATTTACAAGAACAACAGGCAATACGTGCATCGATGCCTTTGATACAGCATCGTAAATTGATGACTTTATAAATCTTTTTTCTTTAAAGCAAAAAATTTGATATAAAAATTACAAAATCACCGCTTATTTTTCCCTTCAAATCATCCAAGATAAAATCTTGATAAAAATTTACAAGGGATAACAGAATGCCTTTAGAAAAAGCGGTTTATACAGCAAAAGCCAAAGCAACAGGCGGACGTGATGGTCGAGCGACATCATCAGATGAAGTTTTAGATGTGAAATTAGCCGTACCTAAAGAAATGGGCGGTGCTGGTGGAGGCACCAATCCAGAACAACTTTTTGCAGCAGGTTATTCAGCCTGTTTCCTCGGTGCAATGAAATTTGTTGCAGGCAGAGATAAACTCAACATTTCCAAAGATGCTTTTATTGAAGGCGAAGTCGGTATTGGACCAATTCCTACAGGTTTCGGCATTGAAGTAAAATTGAATATTCACTTAAAAGGTATGGATCAAGCTGAAGCACAAAAATTAGTGGATGCAGCACATATCGTTTGTCCATATTCGAATGCGACTCGTGGCAATATTAATGTCACGTTGAACGTGATTACCTAAGCAAGCACTCGATCTATCCTAAAATAAAGCTCATCATTTTAGGATAGAATTTTTCGTTGATTCAATAAGATGTAAATCTCAATAAAATACAACGCAGGTCACTAGACTGCCCTATTTCATGCACAATGCATAAAAGAAATTGCCGAACTTTATTCAGTTCAGCAATTGATCTAATTATAAACAATCAAAAGACTTCACGTTAATCCGCCGCTTCATTGGTCACCCGTAACACTTCTTCCAAGGTGGTTTTGCCTTGCAATACTTTACGTAAACCGTCATCACGAATCGAACCTGATTGCTGACGTGCATAGGCTTCCAACTCATATTCCGCAGCATTGCCATGAATGAAACGGCGCATTTGATCATCAACAGGGACAATTTCATAAATTGCCGTCCGCCCCATAAAACCGGTATGGGAGCAATGATCACAGCCTTTCGGTTGTGGCAACTTCAATTCAGCTTTGGCATTTAAATGTCGAAAAAGTTCAGTTTCAAATGCATCAGCATCGTGCCATGTAGCACAACGTGAACATAAAGTTCGCACTAAACGCTGTGCGATCACTCCAATCAAAGAACTGGCCAACAAGAAGGGTTCAATCCCCATATCTTTTAATCGCGTGACAGCACCAATCGCGGTATTGGTGTGCAAGGTTGAAAGCACCAAATGACCTGTGAGTGAGGCTTGCACAGCAATTTCTGCGGTTTCTAAATCACGAATCTCACCGACCATCACCACATCAGGATCCTGACGCAACATGGCTTTTAATGCCCGAGCAAAGGTCATATCCACTTTGGTGTTGACCTGCGTTTGCCCAATGCCTTCCAATTGGTATTCGATTGGGTCTTCAGCAGTCAAAATATTTTTTGAGCCATTATTTAAATCCGATAAAGCGGCATATAAAGTGGTAGTTTTACCTGAACCTGTTGGCCCAGTGACCAAAATAATGCCATGTGGACGATGTACCAAATGCGTCAAACGTTCATAATCAGGCTGCATTAAGCCCAAATGCGTCATATTTAACCGACCAGCTTGTTTATCGAGTAAACGCATCACCACACGTTCGCCATGTGACGAAGGTAAGGTCGAGACACGCACATCGACTTCACGTCCTGCTAACCTTAAAGACATACGACCATCTTGCGGCACGCGCTTTTCAGCAATATCAAGTTTTGCCATGACTTTAATACGTGACACCAACAGTGGTGCAAGCTCACGACGTGGTTGGACAATTTCGCGCAGTTGTCCATCAACCCGTAAGCGGACGGACAATTTTTTCTCAAAAGATTCGATATGAATATCGGAGGCACCAACTCGAATGGCTTCTGAGAGCAAAGCATTAATCAGACGAACAATCGGAGCATCATCTTCCTGATCCATCAAATCTTCAGCTTCAGGTACTGAATCTGCCAAACTGAGTAAATCTGGATGATCTTCTAAACCAGCAGCCACTTGCTGCGATTCGCCCGTATCCCCTGCAAAGCTTGAACTCAGCAATTGATGAAACTCTTGTTCACTGCATAATTGATGCTGCGCAGGATGACCTAAATAGCGGCGCGCTTCTTGTATCGCAAGCAATGGCGTATTTTCACGGCGTACAATAAAAGCTTGATCACCCTCGTATCGGAGCAATACGCCATGACGCTTAGCAAAACTATAGGGTATTTGTAATTGTTTAAGTATTTGCATCAAAGTTTATAATGATGAATAAATTGATTTGAGTGTACTCTAAGCATATGGCAGCGTGAAGTCTGTTTTTTACTGATTAAGCAATATAGGAAATGTGCTGTTGTCTAAAAATAATGAATTGCTCGAACCAGAGCATCCCAATTTAAAATGGTGGGGCGAATACAGCTTTGAATTAAATCAGCCCAAGGCATGGCAATTTGGTTCACTGTTATTTCGTCTCACGCGCGGACTACAAGAATGGCGGATGGAATTTCATCGCCCACAAGTTCAGTATGACTATGAACAAAAGTGGCATGCGATTGAAGATCCGCATTTTGGTTTTCCTCAGCCCGCGAAAATAGAACGCTATATGTTCAAATCAACACAAAGTAAATTGCAACTGATGCCGCGGTTAGCAGATCGTTCTGTGGTGATCAAACCCGTCGATCCGATTTATATTCCCGCTGGACAACGTGGCACACTGTATATCAGCACACCCTTATGGATTGCTGGTTTTGTCGAAGGACAAAAAGATCCACTGTTTGATATTCCGGTCATTCTGCCCAAAGACACTTGGTTTGGTCCGAATCATCGTATGGGCGAGATTTGTTATGCAACCGCTGTTGATGGCCGTACCGAATTACATCAGTTAAAACCGCGTGCCTTTCGTGCAGTCACCCCGATTGAATTTCATAATACCAGTCACCAACAATTACGCTTTGACCGAATGAATGTGCCTGTTTCTGCACTCCCGCTATTTTATAGTGAAAGTACAGGGCGATTATGGACCTCACAAATTAAAGTTTTACATGAAGGTTTGGATCGCCCGCCTCGAATTCGGATTGAAAATCGTACCCCGCCACATGCCGGTGAAGTCATGTATGTCCATCCGCCACGTGCGCCAGCCAGTGCTTTGTTTAATATGTTTGATTCATTTTTCTAGGGGGCAAAATGGCCGATTCAAATATTCCAAAAGAAATCACCAGTAGCCTCAAAGGTATTTTCACCAACATTAATACCGATCGATTAACTGAAATTTTGGTTGCACTCTCCTTAGGGGTCATTGGTTTTCTGATTGCCCGATTTGTATCGAATGCTTTTATTCGTACCATTGGTTCACGTTTTAATGCACACCAACGTCTGGTGTGGCGACGCGGTATTTTCTATTTCATCTTCTTAATTTTTGTCATGGCGAGCTTAAAAGAAGCCGGCTTTAAGCTGAGTGTCTTTTTAGGTGCAGCAGGTATTTTAACCGTTGCTTTGGGTTTTGCCTCACAAACCTCGGCTTCCAACCTAATCAGCGGTTTATTCTTGATTGGTGAGGGATCTTTTGAAATCGGTGATACCATTCAATTGACTTTGATTCGTGGAAATACCATTGAGGGTGAAGTTATTTCGATTGACTTACTTTCTGTCAAACTGTTAACCCAAGATAATGTGTATGTCCGGCTCCCGAATGAACAGTTGATTCGTGCCCCTGTACATAACTTGTCAAAATTTCCGATACGGCGCATCCCCATCACTTTAGCCATTAATTTTCATGAAGATATTATTAAAGTTCGTGAAGTGCTGCTCGATGTTGCCAATAAATATCCATTGGTTTTGGCCGACCCGAAACCCGCAGTAACCGTGACCGCATTCCGTGAATCTTCCATTGAACTGTTATTTGCGATTTGGTGTGACCGTGAAAACTTTTTTAAAGTGCGTGATGAAATGCAAGAACGTATCCGCAATGGCTTCCTAGACAATCAAATTGAAATCCCTGTACCTAAAATGGGCTTTGTCGATCGACCAGCCAATATGCCGCCTTTAAATGATGCCGATATTGATCAATATGCCAATGCCAAAGAAGTCAAAAGAGAGCCTGATTTAAAATAGTTTTTTTAATCATTTAGTCCTCCCCAACCCTCTTTTTTAAAAGGAGGGAGAATCCAATCAAACATTTATTTGGACTCGAGTCCCCCTTTATCAAAGGGGGATTTAGGGGGATTTTTCAGTCAGATGACTTTCAGGAATCGGGGCGATATAAGCAATCATCAACATCACAAAGCCTGCACCTAAAAATGAAATAACCCGAGTTAACGTACCAATATGGGACAAATCAAACAGTACCAATTTTAAGATCACGATCACCAAGATACTGCCGCCCAAAATCCAGACTGAACGCAGCTGTTTATGACTGGCTAAACTCATAGTCATAAATGCCAAACCGACCCAAAGTAAAGTCAAACTGAGTTGAACCGTACCATCTTGCCACAAAGCCAGTTCATTAAATGGTGTACCTAAATACACATGTAATGCACGCAGTACAATATAACTGCTTAACCAAAGCAAACTGAGCACCATCAGCACAGCAACAATGCCTTTATCCAAACCTGATTTAACCTGTAAGGACAGCATCCACATAAACCCAATCCACATGGCGATACTGACCAAATCAAATGGATTTAAAATGGGCAGCACATATGCTTGGAATGCTTGCTGGCTAAAGAGCTGCGAGCACAGCATCCAAGTTGCCATTAAAAGCAAAGTACTGCGTGCTTGCCAAAATATTTTCCAATCTGGATTATCCACTTGCCAATAACACCAAGCGCAGAACAGCAAAGGTAAGATCACCACACTCATATACGGCATGCTCGGAACCAAGCTTAAACTACTCATGGCGAGGCTCAGCAAAACCCCGAAACTCACCCACTCTTTTTCGGCTCGAACGCCCAACATGGGACGCAACCACAAGGCAGTCAACATCAAACCAGAGAGTGCGAAAGCAGTGCGGTCAAAAGTCGATAACCAAACAATCATGCCTTGCTTACTCTGATCAAGCACAATAATGCAGGCAAAAACAAAGACTGGAATTAACCCGAGCCATTTCTGCAGTAACCACGACCATGTGGCTTTGCAATACAACATGACTTCATTCATCAGCAAATAGCAGCTACTAACGATCAATAGGCAAATCACCAACTGACTCGCACTATCGATTTGATCAAGTAATAAAACAATTAACATCGTGGTTGCGGACAGCATCTGCAAACCATGAAAAGCGATCGTGGCGTGACTCAATTGCTTGCGAAAAGATGCACGACTATTGGCAAGCAACACCACCGCAAAATAACTTAGACACAGTCCCCAATACATTGCACGTGGAAATTGACTCAGCTCTGCCAGATAATAAAAACTGGACAAGCCTGCAACGACCAACAACCCCATCCCCAGATAACGACTGACATTCGATTCGCGATATAGAGCATAAATAAAAATCATTAAACCTTCGACCGCCCAACCCAGCACACTCCATTGTTCAGGTAAAAGGATTGGTGGAATTAAGGCCAAGAAAATCAGCATGAGGCTTAAATAGCTTTGCGAAATCAGTTGCACCGCTTGATGACGTTTAGAAAGCAGATACAGTCCTGCATACACCACTGCAAAGTCTAAACTTGCACCGGCTTGCCAATACATTTCATCAAAATACATTAAATAAATAAAAATATAGCCCACAATAGGCGCACCAAAAATCAGCGCAACATCTAAAGCAGGTTTGAGTTTAAATTGAGCAAGATCCGCTTTGGCAAGCAACTGGCTAAAGCGAAAACTCAGCCAAACAAAAATGGCGGTATGTACCACAACCAGTGCCGTTAACATCCTGCGTTCTTCTGTTTCGCCCTGATAAAAGGCATAGCTGCCCCCCACGATCACCGTGACAAGGAATACAATCTGATTCAGAATTTTCCACGGGCGTAATGTACTCAGTACAGCAACTGCAAGGTTAATCACCACATAATAAGCAATCAATTCAACCGCGGTCGCATTGCGAACAGGTAAAGTGAACGGTGCGATATAGGCAATGATCATGGCCATGAGTGCCAATTCAATCGATTGCTGCTTTAAGCTTAAATACAGGGTGAGCGACATAATCACAGCAAAGCACAATGCTGCGATCCCTAAAGTCGCAATTACCCCATTGTAATAGGCAAAAAATAAGGTCAAAAATAATGCCGCTAAACCTAAACCTTCTAAAGCCAAAGCAAAACTGCGGTTTTTAGCCTGTAACCCATACCCCAATGCAGTCACTGCACCACTTACACTTGCAACAATCGCCAGTTTCAACGCCAGACTCAACTGCCAATGTTCAGTGGCAAAACGTAGTAATAACACGATGCCAATAATCAGTACCAAAATGGCAACTTTTAAAACAGGATTGCCCTGAAATATCCACGTTCTGAACTGATCAACTAGACTGATCGAGTTTGATGTCGCTGCTAATTCAGGCGGTTCTGTACGGGATGTCGGTTCAACAGCAGCATAAGTCGTGCTTTGAACTTGCTGTAATCGCATGTGCACTTGATTTAACAAGGCTTCTAAACGCCGTAACCAACGCAGGAAGAAAAAAATCCAAGCTGTGATTCCTGCACCGACTACCAAGCTCCAATCCATTATCCCACCCACAAGCGCAATAATAGATGCAAGATAAAGCGGAACTTTTGAGGTTTCTTGCAATGAGATATGCATCTCAGTCGCAATCTGGGCAGCTGGTGTTTGCAGCGTATCGACATACTGCATCACACTCATGACAAAGGCTAAGCCACACAAATAAGTAAAGATCTGTAGTTTAAAAAACCACGCCCCCACACCGACAATAATCAATACCATCAGCCAAATCATCCGGATTTCGCTCTGCC
>RRZU010198033.1_pt1 | contig 10872 bp, 10 predicted proteins | sample 2165561 | NCBI WGS metagenome assembly RRZU01 (sample SAMN10456909, study PRJNA506462) | wastewater metagenome | isolation source: wastewater sludge | place: USA: Moscow, Idaho | reverse complement strand
CCTGTGGCTAAGGTGGCCCCAGTTGTCGTCGAGTTCTCCATGCGGGCACGCCACCTAACTGAGAAGCGGTCGGGCAGGCTCCGCTAGCATCCAGCCATGGACGCCGACGACGAACAGCAGACGGTGCCGCGCGCATTCAACGACCCGTGGCGGGCCCAGTGGAGTTCGCTCCTTGCCACCCTGCTCGTCGTTCCCGCGCTGCTGATCGTCAACCGCGACCGGCTGCACGCGGAGTCGCTCAGGGAGTGGGTTGCCGGCTCGACCGACCTGCTCCTGCTGCTCGGATCGCTGACCTGGATCGTGTTCGGCCTCCTCTATCTCGGCTGGACGCAGCTGATCTTCGGAAGGCTCGACGCCGCGCGTCTTTCCGCGATCACCGCACGGCAGGCACGCGAACGGCACACGCTCTCCGATGAACTCTCCGGGTTCGGCGGAGCCGTCTCGTGGTCGGTGAGCACCGCGATCATCGCAGTGCTCGTCTCGGTCTTCGTCATGCTCAACGCTCACAGGTGGTCGCCGCTCGTGGCACCCGTCCTGGCGATCGCCGTCGCCATGACGTCGTGGGTCTCGATGACCTACGCCTATGCGCTGCGCTACGCACGCCTGGCTGCCTCCGGGGCCACCTTCCGGTTCTCCATCGCCGAGGAGCCACGCTTCGTCGACTTCCTCTCGCTGTCCTTCCTCACCTCCACGCTGCACGGCAGCGAGATCCATCCGACGACCCGGGCCGGGTTGAAGGCGGTTCGGGGGCACGCGCTGACCGCCTTCATGTTCAACGCCGTGGTCGTGGCGCTGACCGTCTCACTGGTGGTCACCTCAGTCAGCCGGTGACGGGGGATAGGTGACGAGCGAGTCGTCGCCGACGACGGCACCGGCGCTGAGTTCCGCCTTCACCGTGCGTCCGGGGCCCATCAAGTGGTCGACGGCGACCCCGCGCGCGAGCACATGGTCGGCGATGATCCTGCGGTGGCAGCGCCACCAGAGGGCCTCGGCGCACATCACCGCGCAGGTGACCTCTGACGAGGAGGCGACCAGGGCGTCCAGGGCGCGGCGGAAGTCGTCGCCCAGTGCGTGGTCGGCGTAGTTGTGGAAGCTGCGGTTGGTCCACCACGCGTTGACCTCGAAGGGCACCACCCGGCTGACGGGACGTCGACCGGTCAGCGCGGGGCTCGGTTCGAGCGCGATCCCTGCCTCGGCCAGCGAGTCTCCGAGCGCCGCGGCGTCGAACTGCGGATAGCGCGCCGAGCCGCGCAGCTTGCGCACATCGACGACCAGCTCGATGCCCACCGAGCGCGCCATGTCGACGAACTCAGCCGAGCTGAGGTTCGAGTGGCCGACGGTGAAGATGCCAGGCACATGAACTCCCTTCCGGTTAACCAGTCTGCCCGGCAGCGGCAAGCGCAGTCGCCGGGCGTCAGGGCGGGTTCAGTGCTCGGTGTTGGCGAGGTCGGCCTGGGCGGAGACGCCGCGCAGCATGAGGCCCGCGAAGACCGAGACTCCGAGCAGGATCCGCGCCGCGGATTCTGGGGGCGCCACCGCGACCCCGAGATGCACGGCCTCTGAGCCGACCCCGGACCGCCGCGACCCTCCTGCTCGCGGCGGAGGCGACGCCCCGACGGCGATGACCTCCGTCGGGGCATCGTCGCTTCGGAACTGGCCCTGCGATCCTCTGGCAAAGGCGGCCCCTTCTGATTAGGTTGGGGGGCATGAAGCTCACCGGAAAACTCATGGAAGCCATCAACGACCAGGTGACCCTCGAGATGGAGGCAGCGGTCGTCTACCGCCAGCTGGCCATCGAGATGGAGGTCATCGACCTGCCTGGCATCGCAGGCTGGTTCCGCGCCCAGTCGGACGAGGAGATCGTCCACTGTGAGAAGTTCATCGCCCACATGGTCGACCGCGACGCGCACCCCGCCTTCAAGGCGATGCCCGCAGTCAATGTCCAGGTCGACAGCGTGCTCGACGCGTTCACGGCGGCCCTGAAGCACGAGCAGAAGGTCTCCGAGGCCATTCGTGGGCTGTACCGCATCGCGCAGGCCGAGGGCGACATCGACGCAATCCCGCTGCTGAACTGGTTCGTCGACGAGCAGCTCGAGGAGGAGGCGACCGTCTCGGAGATCATCGGCCGGGTGAGCCTGATCGGTGACGACGGGCCCGGCCTCCTGCGCCTCGACAGCGAACTCGGCGACCGCACCTCCGCGGGCACCGAGCCCGCCTGATCACCACGGTCGACCTGCGACGGGGGAGTCGGTCTTTGATCGATCAACCTCCGTCGCGGGGGACGCCGGGCCTTGACATCACGCCTTGTCACAGGCGAATCTGACTGTCGAGGTGGCCTGGCGGGCGGCCCTGTCCATGTGATCGTTACAAAACTGTGACTGAAAAAGCCCCGACAACGGCGTCGGACTCCGCAATAGTCATCTATGTCACCTAGGGAGGCCCCATCGGAGGGGCCCGACCGGAAGGAGGCGAGCTGTGGCTCGTCGAGTATTGAAGTCAATCGCCGTGGCATCCAGCCTCTCGCTCGCAGTGCTGCTGAGCGCTTGCGCAGATGTCGGCAACGGGGGCGACACAGCGTCGCCCGGATCCACCGCCGCGACCACCGGGGGCGGCGACCAGACGGGCGGCACGCTCGACTGTGAGGCGTACAAGAAGTTCGGTGACCTCGAGGGCACGACGGTCACCGTCTACACCTCGATCATCGCCCCTGAGGACCAGCCCCACATCGACTCGTGGGTGCCCTTCGAGGAGTGCACCGGCGTCGACGTCGAGTACGAAGGCTCCAAGGAGTTCGAGGCCCAGCTCCTCGTCCGCGTGAAGGGCGGAAATGCCCCGGACATCGCCTACATCCCGCAGCCGGGTCTGCTCGCCACCCTCGTGCGCGAGACGGGCAAGGTCGTCGAGGCCCCGGCTGAGACCGCAGCCAACGTCGACGAGTTCTTCGACCCCGCGTGGAAGGGCTACGGCTCCGTCGACGGTAAGTTCTACGCAGCCCCGCTCGGCGCAAACGTGAAGTCCTACGTCTGGTACTCGCCGAAGACGTTCACCGAGAAGGGCTACGAGGTCCCCGAGACGTGGGACGACCTGATGACGCTGACCGAGAAGATCGCGGCAGACAACCCTGACGCGAAGCCGTGGTGCGCAGGCTTCGGTTCCGGCGACGCCACCGGCTGGCCGGGGACTGACTGGCTCGAGGACGTGCTGATGCGCACGGCCGACCCCGATGTCTACGACCAGTGGGTCGCCCATGAGATCCCGTTCAACGACGCGAAGGTCGTCGAGGCGCTCGACACCGCGGGCAAGATCCTGAAGGACCCGAAGTACGTCAACGGCGGCTTCGGCGACGTCAACTCCATCGCGACGACCACCTTCCAGGACGGCGGCCAGCCGATCCTGCAGGGCAAGTGCTTCATGCACCGTCAGGCCTCCTTCTACGCGGCCAACTGGCCCGAGGGCACCAAGGTCGCCGAGGACGGCGACGCGTGGGCCTTCTACCTCCCGGCCGTCGACCCCGAGGCAGGCAAGCCGGTCCTCGGTGGTGGCGAGTTCGTCGCCGCATTCGCTGACCGTCCCGAGGTCAAGGCCTTCCAGACCTACCTCTCCAGCGCCGACTGGGCCAACGAGAAGGCGAAGGCCACCCCCAACGGTGGCTGGGTCTCCGCGAACAAGGGCCTCGAGATCGACAACCTCGCATCGCCGATCGACCGCCTGTCTGCCGAGACGCTGCAGGACGAGAAGGCGGTGTTCCGCTTCGACGGTTCCGACATGATGCCCTCGGTGGTCGGTGCAGGCACCTTCTGGAAGGGCATGACCGACTGGATCACCGGTCAGTCAACGCAGGAGTCGCTCGACTTCATCGAGCGTTCCTGGCCGCAGTAAGGGTCCCAACTGAGTGTCGATTGGGCAGGGACAGCGCGGTCCCGGCCCCATCGGCTTTGCGCACCAACAAGGAGGTTGCTGCATGAAAATCATGGACAAGTTCGGCGACATGCTGATGGCGATCGTGGTGTTCGCGCTCGTCGTCGTGCTCATCGTCGCCCTCGCGTGGCTCGTCGGCCAGATCCGGACGAGGGCGTCTGGAAAGGTGCAGGGCTTCATCTACATCCTGCCGGTGCTGATCATGTTGCTCGGTGGCCTCGTCTACCCTGCGATCCTGACCATCAGGCAGGCGTTCGGCGGGCCGACCGGCGACGAGGGCTTCGGCGTCGAGAACTTCGTCGCCATCTTCACCAGGCCGGAGCTGCTGCGCCCGCTGATCAACACCGCGATCTGGGTCATATGCGTCCCGGTCTTCGCGACCATCGTCGGCCTCGCCTACGCCGTGCTGGTCGACCGCTCGCGGTTCGAGGCGTTCGCGAAGGCGCTGATCTTCCTGCCCATGGCCATCTCGATGGTCGGCGCCTCGATCATCTGGAAGTTCATGTACGACTTCCGGGCGGCGGGGGAGACTCAGGTCGGCCTGTTCAACGCGATCCTCACCGGCATCGGATTCCAACCGGTCGACTTCATGCAGACCAGATGGTGGAACACGTTCTTCCTCATCGTCGTCATGGTGTGGATCCAGGCCGGTTTCGCCATGACCGTCCTGTCGGCCGCGATCAAGGGCATCCCGGACGAGATCATCGAGGCGGCGAAGATCGACGGCACGACCGGATGGAAGCTGTTCCGCTTCATCACGCTGCCGAGCATCCGTGGCTCGCTCGTGGTGGTGCTCACCACGGTCGGCATCGCGACGCTGAAGGTCTTCGACGTGGTGCGCACGATGACCGGCGGTCAGTTCGACACCTCCGTGCTTGCGCTGGAGTTCTACAACTACTCGTTCCGCTACTCGCAGTACGGGACGGGCGCCGCGCTCGCGGTCGTCCTGTTCATCCTGGTGTTGCCGATCGTGATCTACAACGTCGTCCAGATGCGAAAGGACGCCTGACATGAGCAGTAACGTCCCCGACGCCGTCGGCCACGAGAACAACGTTCCCGACCCGGACGGCCACGAGAACACCCAGCTCGACACCACGGGCCCTGAGAGCACCGTCCACGAGGCGAAGCTGAAGCATCGCCGTCACTCGGCTGCGGGTAACGCGGCGCGCGCCGTCTCGTCGCCGTGGGCGTCGGTCGCCGCCGTCATCCTCGCGATCATGTGGACGACGCCGACCCTCGGCCTGTTCATCACCTCGTTCCGCACCCAGGAGGACATCCAGAACAGTGGATGGTGGACCGCGATCCTCAAGCCCTGGTTCACGGTGAAGAACTACGAGGCGGCGCTGTTCGGCGGCTCGACCAGCCTGATCGACTACTTCGTCAACTCGTTGGTGATCACCATCCCGGCGGTCATCATCCCGCTGATGCTGGCAGCCCTGGCCGCCTATGCGATCGCCTGGACCAAGTTCCCCGGCCGCAACTGGATCTTCGTGGGCATCTTCGCCCTGCAGATCGTCCCCCTGCAGGTCGCGCTGATCCCGCTGCAGCAGATCTACAACGCGCTGCAGCTGCCGTCCTTCTGGCAGGTGTGGCTGTCGCACTCGATCTTCGCCCTCCCGCTGGCGGTGTTCCTGCTGCACAACTTCATGAAGGACCTTCCGGCCGAGCTGATGGAGGCGGCCCGCGTCGACGGCGCCGGCCACAACGCCATCTTCTTCCGGGTGATCCTCCCGCTGATGAAGCCGGCGCTTGCGTCGTTCGGCATCTTCCAGTTCCTGTGGGTCTGGAACGACCTGCTCGTCGCGCTGATCTTCGCCCCGGCCCGCGCCAACGCACCGCTGACGGTGCGCGTGGCGGAGATGTCGGGAACGATGGGCGGCCAGTGGTACATGCTCTCGGCGGGTGCGTTCATCTCGATGATCGTGCCGGTCGCGGTGTTCCTGTTCCTGCAGAAGTACTTCGTCCGTGGCCTGCTCAGCGGCGGGCTGAAGGGCTGATCCCCACCGGAACTGACCGATCTCGCTGAAACACGAAGCGGCGGCGTCCCTCGTTTGAGGGACGCCGCCGTTCGTGTGGGGTCACCGCCCGGGGCGGGTCACCTGGTCGTTCAGCGGAACTGGACGATGTTGTTGAACACCCACTGGCTCTGCTGGGTGAACCGGTACCCCCCGCCTGCCTTCGGCAGCGCAGCGTAGACGGTGGCCTTCGTGTAGGAGCGGCACCCGTTGTTGCCGGTGGCTGCGGTGTCGCACTCGGTGCTCCAGTCGCGGCCGTCGGCGGCGGTCCAGGTGCCGGTCCTGGCCAGCGGGTTACCTGTCCACTGGGCGCGGGTCATCATCGGCAGGTAGGTGAGGTTGTTGAACGCCCATCCCTGCCTGACCTCGAACCCGGTGGCGGTCTTGACCACGACGGTTGCCCAGATGTCGGTGCGGCAGCGTTCGGTCTGCGAGTAGGCCTCGCACGTGGTGAACCAGGTGCGTCCGTTGATCACGTGCGATCCGGGGATCGTGTACGGCGCGCTGCGGGGCACCTCCGGCTTGACCGTCGGCTTCCCGGTCGGGGACTTGGTCGGGGTGGGCTTCGGGGACGGTGAGGCCTTCGGGGTCACGGTGATCGTGAACGAGGTGGTGGCCTGATTGTCCTTGGCATCGCTCACGGTGACCTCGACGCTCGAGACACCAGCCGCAGTCGGGGTGCCCGAGATCACACCGGTGGCCTCGTCGATCGACACCCCTGCAGGAAGACCCGACGCCGCTGGACGGACTGTCCCGAAGGCAGCGAGCCGCTGTGGACCGGCTGGCCCCAGTCGGCGAGGTTGCTGCTCTGGGCGACCGTGCGGTCGGACGTCGCGTACAGGTCGAAGTCCTTGATCTGGCCGTTGGCGGCACCGGAGTTGACGCCCTGACGCGGGGTCAGGCTGATCGCGCAGATCTCCGCCTCCTGGGCGAGGCCCACCACCAACTGATGGGGGTGCTTGGTCTCGCTCGGGCTCCACTGCGTGTGCCAGAACGTGTTCGGGTTGCCGTCGAGCACGTTGGTGGCCAGGGCAACTTCCTGGGCGTCGTTCTGCTCGCTCGAGACACGCAAGACCTCCTTCGGGGACGTGACGGCCGCTGTGCAGGAGAAGACCGCGGGGATCGAGACCTCACGGCTGGCCTGCTGGCCGTCGACGGTGTAGTCGGTGACGAACTTGACGCTCGTCTGCGACGCGGGGCCGGCATTAGGCGTGATGGTGAACGTGAAGTCCTTCGTCGCCTGCGCGGCCAGGTCGCCGACGGTGATCGACGCGGGGGAGACCAGCCAGCCCTTGGGCACCACGAGCGTCACGACGACGTCGGTCGCCGGCTGCTCGCTGAGGTTGCGCACGGTGAGCGCCACCTTGGACGACGCGCCTGCGACGAAGCGGCCTTTAAAGGTGGTGCTGGTGGACACGCCGTCCCCGACGAACATGAACGCGGTCGCGTCGTTGTGGTTGGGGTCCTGCTGAGCCACCGACTCGCCGTCGACGACGAGGGGGAGCTGGGTCGTGGCGTTGATCAGTGCGTAGCCACCGTCGATCTTCTTGACCCACCACTTCTGCAGGTTGTTCGCGGCTCCGCTGCTTGCGCAGGCCTCAACGCTCGGCTTCTCGCCGAACTTCTGCGGGGAATTGAGCGTCAGGTCGGTGTTGCCGCGCATGACGAGGCACTCCTCGCCGCTGGCGATCTTGTAGTAGCCGTCGTTGGTGGTGCTGATGGTCCAGGTCGTGTTCGCCTCGCCTGCGGTCACGCGGGACCCTGCGGTGAGGTTGAGTTCGCCTGCGAAGATCACGTACTCGCCCGCCGGGACCGGGGCCCAGTCGATGGCGACGGTGCTGGGTCCGGTGCCGAGCAGGGTGCCGAGCGCCTGGAACTGTGCGTAGGTGTCCACCGGGCGGGGACTGCCCCAGGTGGCCTGGGCGACGGCCGCGGCCGCCGTCGTCGACAGTGACCGAGTGACGGCCGAGCTGCGATCGGTCCAGGAGCAGGCCGCCGCAGAGCGGACCCGAGCCGATCGAGCCGAGGCGCGTTCCGATGCGATCGCCGCAGAGGCCGAGCGAATCCGAGACGAGCTGCGCGCTCCAGGAGCAGGCCACTGCCGAGCGGACCCGAGCCGATCGAGCCGAGGCTCGCGTTGACGCGCTCGCGCCGCACCGCGGAAAGACCACGCGGGAGACGTAGACAGTGGAGAGCGTGGTTCAAACGGACGTTCGGGTTCCACCCGATCGGTGTTTGGTGCCGTTCGCGCAGCGATCGGGCTGGTCCCGAAGAACGTGTGGGTGGCGCTGACGGGAAAGTCCGCGAGGGTCGAGTTCGACGTCGATGTCTGGTGATCCGCACCACCGGCGCCATGCCTACAAACAGCGCGGCCGCCAAGCCCGGTGACAACACCTTGGATCGTAAACGATGGGGAATTTCATACCGGACCTGGCGACTGTAGACCCAGGGTCACCCAAATAGCAGGTGCGAACCCGTAGCGGTAGGCCGTGAGCCTAAAAGCCGCGAATTCACCCTCGTGATCCGGGCACTCGACAGGATCACCTCAGCGTCTTGTTCACTCGGTAGACCGAGTTCGAACAGAGCGGAGTGCCAACCGTCAGGCAGTAGAACGACTTACCTGTGAGTCTTGCTACGATGGAGTAGGTGTTGTTTGTTCTGAACGCGTACATTTCGTGGTTCGGTACCTGGATGCCCTTGCTGTACACAATCACAGCGCCGGTCCTCCACATCTGCACGATGTCGTTGTACTGGATCGGGCCAGCGGGACTGCAGAGTGGGTTGCCAACGGAGTGAGCTGCCTCGATTCGAAAGTAGGAGGTGCTTGCGGAGCCTCCTACGAACTTGATTCCAGCCGAACTCGCTGTCTTGGTCGCTGGGGACGGCGAGGTGCGATGAGTGGCATTGACCAACTTCTGTGTGATGATCCGCTTGTTGACCCAATCTCCCTTGATGGAGATACGAGTGCGCGATGACCCAGTTGTGGCGAAGGAACGGTTGTCGCCCTTGAAGTACCCACAGAGGGGTGTGGCATACACTGAGGCAGCGGGGATGAATGCTGCGTGCACGTAGTAGCTCCACGGAGAACTAACAGCGGTAGGCGTTGCTTCGGCTGTGGTCTCGGAGTCTCCCGGAAGAATCATGAGGCCGCCATCCAGTTCACTCTGAATGGTTCCGTCCCTCATCACCTCGAGATCGCCTGAACACCGTGGCGCGCCGTCGGCGCCGTAAGAAGCGACCTGAAGCCTGAGAGGAGTTGTTAGAACTGACGCTTGGATCTTGACGTTAGTTGGTGCAGGAAGACTTGCGAAGTTGGTCGTCTGATCGGCCGAAGATGGCGCCTCGCCATCGACTGCGTTGTCCAGCGATGCCTGCGTGAGCGCATCCATTTCAGCGGTTGTCGTGCTGGAGTCGCCGGCGGCCCCCTTGTACACTTCCCAGGTGTACTTGTCGTCCGCAGACGCGTACTTCTCGTAGTAGGCGTCGACCTGAACGGGGGCCATGGTGACGGTGCCAGTCCCAGCGTCGTTCAGCACCGTTTGGTTCGGTCCGGAGGTGCCAGGGGATACGCATCCGCCGATAGGAAAGGCAGCAGATGGCTGCGCGGTTCCTGCTAGAAGAACTGGGCTCGCGAGCAGTAGGCCGCAGAGCGCGGTAGCTGTTCGACGTTTGTGTGGATTCATGATTCCTTCCTTTGGGTTTCGCCGCAAACCGCGTAAGCGCAAGGGTCCAGTAGCTCGGGATCCTAGCGAATCCGCACTTGGTCATGACGCTGTTGGCCGGCTTGACAAGCGTGTATGTCACGCCCTGCGCTCATGATAAGAGCGAGGGTCAGGGCTGCGCAGGACATTTTTTCTGGAACTGCTTCCGCCCGAGCAGCACACCGCAGCTGGGAGTCCTCCGGGGCGCATGGCCAGCGGCGTTTGACCTCGATACTTCATGGCGGTCGTGATCGGGCTGGTCGGCGCTGGTGGGCCAGTGTCGCGGGGATGGTGTAGAGCAGGTAGCGGAGTCGTTTGGGTTCCCAGCGGAGCCGTGGTCGGGGCCGTGATCACCGCCCAGTGACCAGACCCTGGCGCGTGACTGCTGCCTGGCTACACCGATCGCCTTGTCCGGTTTCGGGGCCAGGGTCGTGATCAGGCGGACACCGGTCGGGTCCGAGGCCACACGGCCGTAGACGGCTGGCTCGGCACGCGTGTCGATGTCGCTGAGGCTCTGGCACCCAGGACCAGACTGAGCGCCAGATCCATGATGGACTTGCTTGGGTCATGCACCGCTGAGGTCAAGGGGCACTTTCGCCATCTCAGGATGCTACGGCCCACCCGTAATGAAAGCGCGAGGTTAAGACGAGGAGGTAGAATGGCGGGCATGTTGAAGCGTATCGCTCGTGGGGGCGGAATCGCCCTCTGGGGACTGCTGATGTGGGTCCCCGCGACCGGCTTCACGGCCGGATTCACCTGGTCGACGTTGGCAATGCTGCTGTTCACCTCCTGCTGGGGCATCTACTACGCCCTCCGGCCCATCACCTGGCGAACAGCTGGACTCCAACTGGTCTCGGTATGGGTATTCACAGCTCTGCTGTCCCTTCTCAGCCATCAGGCGGCCTCGCTGGAGGAGGCGCTTGTAGTGAGCATCTTGTATCGCACCGGATACTTCGTCACCTGGATGGCTCCGGTTGCCCTGATGGCGTACATGCTCGTCGATTGGCGCGCCCGCAAGGCGAGGTTCGCGGCCCGGTCGGTATCGCCGCAGGCCTAGCTAGCCTCGATGTTTCATGGCGCTCGCCACGAACTTGAGGAACCTGGAGCACCGCCCACCGGCCGCGTCAGCCGGCCACCAGCACGCCCACCGTCAGCACGAACTCACCGATCAATACCAACGTCAGCAACCAGGCCAGGCCACCCCATGAAGAGGCTAGGTGCCGGACGACCCGAGGAAT
>RRZU012319169.1_pt1 | contig 10873 bp, 8 predicted proteins | sample 2165561 | NCBI WGS metagenome assembly RRZU01 (sample SAMN10456909, study PRJNA506462) | wastewater metagenome | isolation source: wastewater sludge | place: USA: Moscow, Idaho | reverse complement strand
TCACCGACACGGGACGCGACGCCTTCGCCGAATACGTCGCGGCGTTGCAGACCTATATCCGGAAATAAAGCGCCCACAGGAAACAAGAGGCACGCAAAGACAAGAGGTCCCCGGCCGAAACCGGAATTACCGCACGCACGGACTCCCGGACTCGGCAGCAGCCCCGCAGTCCGATTCCCCGCACGTCCGGACTCGGACCGGATACGACCTTATCTCCCTGCTCCGGCGGGGCCTTTTATTGCGGCCAACAATTACAGCGTACAGAAAAACGTCACCAGAAACGGAACGCTGAAATCGAGCGTGCAGCCGTGGAAAATCGAAACCACGGCATAGGGCTTTCCGGCCGCCTGCGTGATGACGGGCAGCGTGGTGTCGAAGGTGGTCGCACCGCCGATCGAGACGGCCGCCAGCGGTCCGCACCAACGGGCGACCAGCGGCGCAGCCAGCAGCGTGAAGATCTCGCGCATGACGTTGCATAGCAGAGCGACGGTTCCCAGTTCCGCGCCCCGGAAATCGGCGATAAAGATGCTCGACAGCGAATAATAGCCGAAACCCGAACCGACGGCCAGCGTATCGGTCACGGCCAGCGGCGGCAGAAGCGGCGTCGCGAGAGCCGCGCCCGCCAGCGTTCCGACGGCAGTCATCACGGGCAGCAGCGCCAGCCGCGGATCGAGCCGCCGGACACGTCCCGCAAGGGTTTCATCATGGCCCAGCGTCACGCCGACACAAAACATCAGCGCATAGAGAACATACGTGCTGACACGCGCCCCGGCGACATCGAACGGCACAAGAGCGAAAAGTCCCGCAACGCATCCGGCGACGAAGAAGGCGACGATCACCAGACTCCCTTTCAGAGCACCCCACATCGACAGCGTTTTTTCCGGCTCGGAGGCCGGAGAAGCAGGCGCGGGCGTCGGCTCGCACGCCGCCGAAGAAGATTGGGGAGAACACGGCGCGCAAAACAATGCCGGCTCCGAAGGTTCGGGCGAGCATGACACGCGACCCACCGCTGAATCCGAAGGTTCAGCAGAGCATGACGCGCCACACGCCGCCGGATTCGGGAACGTTTCGGAAGATATATCCGCAACAGTCCCGGAAGAGCAATTCGCACCGCAGCCCCCGCCTCCGGTCCCAAGTTCCCGGCCCGAAACAGAGCCTGCAGATGCCGGATTTGCCCCGGCGCCCTCCGTCCCGAAAGCACTGCGGCCCCGGATACGCCGCCACAACAGCCATGAAGCCCCGATGCTTCCCGCGACCGAGAAGACGAAGATCACGAAGGCGGTACGCCCCAGCGTCGCCATGCCGCCCACGACGGCGGGATCGGAACCGACTTCCAGTCCGAGCAGGAACAACAATGCCCAGATGATGACGGCGATCAGCCGGGAGACGAACGCGAGGCGCCGGCTTTGCAGCAGGCGCCCCGTGACGATTCCTCCGAAAATGACGGCGAAAAGAACAAGCATTCCCTACTCCTGCTTCGCCGTGAGTTTTTCGATCTGTTTTTCAGCTTCGGCGCTGAGTTTGCTGGCCTGCTTCTTGGCCTCTTCGACCAGCTTGTCGCCCGCTTTCTCGGCTGCCAGCTTCGCCAAAGCACCCTTCTCCTTGGCGCCGTCCACAAGTTTCGTGCGCTGCGCTTCGGCGGCTTCGACCAGCTTGTCGCCGGCACGTTTGGCCTCCTTGCGCAGGTTGTCGGCCTGCTTCTGAATCTCCTCGCCGAGCGATTCGCTGCCCGTGAGCTTCTGAATCTGCTGGTCGATGACGTTCTTCACGGCCTGCTCGGCCGCTTCCGTCACGCCAAGCGTGATCTTGGGCGAGGTGAACGTGCCGCCTATGCCGACATTGACCGACTCCAAGATCCCGCCCGCAGAACCCGCAGGCAGGGCCACCTTGGCCGTATAGTCGATGGTCTGGTCGAGTCCCGTCGAACCGGACATGTTGATCTTTATGTCGCCCATCTTCAGGTCGAAGGGCTGGGTCGTAATCCGGCCGTCCCTGATCGAGAAACGGACGGCGACGTCCTTGGCTTCGATTTTCCGCAGTTTGTCGTTGTCGAGCGCCTTGGCCAGCGCATCGAACGCTTCGAGGTTCTGGATACGGATGTTCGCCGACTTGATTTCGCCCGTGGCGCTGAGCGACTGCAGGTCGGGTTCCATCTTCGGATCGAGCGCGGTCGTCATGTCGAGCGACAACGAATAATCGCCGCCCGTTTTGGCGAACAGCGGCACGAGTTTCTGCACCATCTCCAGTTCGTCGAACGTCTTGGAGAACGAAGCGCCCGAAAGCCCCAGCGACAGCTTCAGCGCCGGACGCTGCGGATCGGCCGCCGTCGAATAGCTGCCCGAAGCGGTCGCCGAACCGCCGAAGAGCTGCATGCGCAGCCGTTCGAGCGAAAGGGCGCCGCCGGCCACGCGCATCTCGCCCGATATGCCGGATACGGTCATTTTCTGGAAGAGCACCTTCTGCAGTTCGGTATTGAGCGAGAGGTTCAGGTTGCGCGGCACTTCGAGGGCCTGCGCCGGTTCGGAGGAAGTCCCGGCCGACGACGTCTCCGGGGTCTCTTCCGGTGCGGAATCGGGCATGACGTTCATCATTTCGTTCAGGTCCAGCAGGTCGGACTTCACATAGAGACGTCCCGAAAGCATGTCGCCCCGCAGCAGGTAGCCGATGTAGCCCGAAAGCTGGCCGTTGGCCGCCAGATCGCTCCGGCCTATCGTAAGGCCGAGTTCGCCGAGCGTCATGGCCGCGGGCGTAATGGTCGCTGCGGCACGGCGGATATGGACCGCAGGCAGTTCGGGCATGGTCAGGCCCAGCCGCTCGACGACGAACGTTCCCGACGCGCCGATCCGCTCGTAGCGGCTCTTTTCGATGTCGGACATACGGCCCGAAACCTTCACGTCGGCGGTAATCAGGCCGCTCAGTTCCATCCCCTTTTCGAGCGGATACACCTCTTTGACGGCCCCCAGATCGACACGGCCGTCCACCGCGGCACGGAACGTCGGGTCGCTGACCAGATTGGTCGCATAGGCCGACGCCGAAAGCGAATTCCCGGCCATCCGGAGCGTGAATTTCGAGAGGTCGATTTCAGTCTTATCCGCCACGCCGCCGGGATTGGCGATCCGGACGTCGATGTTGATGCCGTCCACCGCCTTGGGCAGCGACGAGTACTGGAAACTGCCGTTGCGCACCTCCGTCCTGAGCTCGAACGCCGGAAGCGCCGCGCCGCGCATTTCGCCGCGCGCCCAGAGCGCCATCGAAAGTTCGCCGCCGGCCGCAAGATTGCGGAAATCACGGGTGTAGAAAGCCGGAACGAGCGAAAGCACGTCCTTGAACTGCACCTTGTCGCAGCCGGCCGTGACGTCCATGGCCACGGCGTCGTCTTTCAGCTCCACCCAGCCGTCGAGACCTACCTCGATGGCGTTCAGGCGCAGTTTGTTCTGCGAGAAGGTAAAGCGGCTGTTCGCCAGATCGGCCGCAATCACCGCATCCAGCTCCGCTTCGGCGCCGCTGAGCATCGGAATGCCGCCCGAAACCAGCCGCATGCCCTTGGCCGTCAGCCGCAGGTCGAGGTCGGTCTGGTCGGCCGACATGTCGCCCCGCAGGCGAAGTGACAAAGGTGCGGTCGAGAAGCGCATGCCCGTCGAATCGTCCTCGTAACGGATCGCCGCGTCGCTGATCCTGAAGTCGCGGACCGAAAGGCGGAACGACGAAGGTTCCGCATCGGCGGGGGTCTCCTCTTCGCCCTGAGCCTCTTCCGAAGCCTTCACAACGTCCCAGTTCACCCTGCCGTCGGCAAGTTTGTGCGCATGAAGCGCAGGCTCCGAAAGAATGATCTTCGTCACCTCGAACCCCTCGTCGCCGAAAAGCGACATCACGTTCACGACCACCGAAATCCGCTGCGCGGCGACGATCGTATCGCCCGCGAAAGGCTCCTCGCCCACCAGCGTCAGTCCCTTCAGGTCGAGCGAAGCACGGGGAAAATGGCGCAACAGGCTGATGTCCAGCTTCTCGAAATCGAGCCGCGCATCGAGCATCGCATTGGCCTCACGCTTCACAATCTCGGCGATCTTGCCCCGCAGCACCATCGGCGCCACCAGAGCGATCACCAGCACGACGGCCACCACGATGGCCGCAATCTTCACGAATTTTTTCATCACTTATCTGTTTTAAAGGCGAAAACCGTGGTTTCCACCTCTTCGAATCCGACTTTGCGATAAAGCGCCCTAGCGGCTTCGCGCGCCGGGTTCGACGTCAGCATCACCTTCCCGGCGCCGATGCGGGCCGCATGCTCCACGGCGGCGCGCACCAGCGCATCGCCCGCGCCGCAGCCGCGTGCCGCGCCGTCCACCACGACGTCCTCGATCCACGCCTTGCGCCCCGAAGGCGCATCGTACCACGCCAGCATCAGCACCCCGACGATGCGTTCCCCGGCCACAGCGGCCAGCAACGCCCCGGTTTCGCTTCCGGCCACACGCCGCAACACCTCGCGGGAGGGCGCGCCCAGCCGCGGCGAAAGCTGCGGCATCAGCCGCGCGAACGCCTCTTCGAGCGCATCCGAGACTTGGGTTATCCGTCGTATCTCAACCGTCATAACATCCGATTTTCGGGCAAAGTTAATCTTTTTTCACAACAGCTCCGCCGATCACCCTCGCCGGAGTCCGCAGAGCCGCAATTTACTCAACAAAGTTAATATTTTCGTCCGAATCTTTGGGGCATGTCTCGAAAAAAGATTACTTTTGCGTCGCATCGGTTCCCGAAACGCCCCGGAAGGGCGCGGGGATTAAAAGGGAATGCCGTGAAATCCGGCAACAGTTCCCGCTGCTGTAAGTTACGCAACATGTTCCGGCACTCTTTGGCCACTGTCCTCCGGGACGGGAAGGCGCCGGAACGGTAACGAGTCAGAAGACCTGCCGCATGCCGTTCAACCAATATGCACCCTGCGGAGAATGGGGCGCAGCAGACCGTCGCCGACACCGGCATCCGACACGTCAGCCCGTACCAGCCGCAGTCATTTGAAAGCCGATGAAACGCGTTTTACGACATATGGCGGTTTTATGCGCCGGCGCAGGATTCTGCTGCGCCTGCATGGACTACGGACCGCTGCATGAAGAGCCGTTCGCGCAGTCGCAGCGCGGCGTGTTCATCACGTGCGAGGGCAACTTCGGCTGGGACAACGCTTCGCTGTCGTTCTACGATCCGGCGGCACGGAGCGTCGAAAACGAAATCTTCATCCGCGCGAACGGCATGAAACTGGGCGACGTCGCCCAGTCGATGACCCTCCACAAAGGACGCGGATACGTCGTGGTGAACAATTCGGGCGCGGTCTATGTCATCGACCCGGCGACTTTCCGCGTCACGGGAGTGATCGAAGGGGTCGTCTCGCCGCGTAACATCCACTTCCCCAACGACACGACGGCCTATATCACCGACCTTTACGATCCGCGCATCACGGTCGTGGATTCCCGCAACAACCGCATCCGCGGCCGGATTCCGATGAACGGCCACAAATCGACCGAACAGATGGTGCAGTGGGGCGACGAAGTGTTCGTAAACTGCTGGTCGTACGACGACAAGATTCTGGTCGTGGACGCCGTACGCGAAACGCTGGTGGACTCGATCGAGGTCGGGCCGCAGCCCTCGTCGCTGGTCCTCGACCGCTTCGGCAAGCTTTGGACCGTCACCGACGGACGCACCGCAGGCATTCCGGCGGCGCTCTACCGCATCGACGCCGCTACGCGCCGTGTCGAGCAGACCTATACGTTCGCCGCGGGCGACCATCCCTCGTCGGTCACCCTCAACGGCACGCGCGACACGCTCTACTTCATCAACCGCGACGTCTGGCGCATGCGGGTCGATGCCGAGGAGCTGCCCGTCACGCCGTTCCTGCCCTATACGCAGACCACCTATTACGAAGTGGCGGTCGATCCGCTGACCTCGGAGGTCTACGTGGCCGACGCCATCGACTACGTCCAGCACGGCGTGGTCTACCGCTTCACGGCGCGGGGCGCGGCCGTCGACACGATACGCGTCGGCATCACCCCCGGATCGTTCTGTTTCAAACCGTAAAAAACATTCGAAAAAGATGAAAAAATACGCATTCCCTCTGGCGGCTTTTCTGCTGGCCGCCTGCAACTCCGGCGAAGAGGTCACGACCACGCAGACGGACGAACCCGTGGCCCGGATTCTCGAATACACTCCCGCACCGGGACAGTTCATCAACGAAGAGGCGCGCTCCGGCGGCGCGTTCGACAACGTGGATACGCCGGAGAAAGCCTGCCGGTACGCCGCCGCGCGTTTCGCCGAGAACAACTGGGTTTCGCTCGGCGGATGGGGCGGATACCTCGTCGCGGCATTCGCCGAGCCGGTACCCAACACGGGCGGTTACGACCTTTACGTCAAGGGCAACGCCATGAACACCTCGTCCGAGCCGGGCGTCGTCTGGGTCATGCAGGACGCCAACGGCAACGGAGTGCCCGACGACACGTGGTACGAGCTGAAAGGCAGCGAGTACGACAACGCCGCGACGATCCGGGGATATGCGGTCACCTACACGCCGCTCGCCGACGGCTCCGCCGCATGGACCGACGACCGGGGCGGCAGCGGCACGATCGACCGAATGGACGAACATACGCAGGCGTCCTACTGCCCGGCATGGATCGAGTCCGCCGACCTGAAATTCACGGGCACGCGGCTGCGCGACAATGTCGAACAGGCCGACGGACAGTGGAGACCTCAGGCGTTCGCATGGGGCTACGCCGACAACTTTTCGACGGTGGACCGGATCGGCACGACCAACCGCCTGCGCATCAGCGACGCCGTGACGGCCGACGGTTCGCCCGCCAACCTGCAGCAGATCGACTTCATCAAGGTGCAGACGGGCGTGAACGCCAAAGCCCCGCTGATCGGCGAGATTTCGACCGAAGTGTGCGGCATCGGCTGCTACCGGACCGTAACCAAACGCAACTGACCGCGTGCTGCGCACCGCGACGATACTCCTCTGCCTGACCTGCGCCCTGCCCGCCGCGGCGCAGCGTGACTCGACGGCCCGCACCATCGCCATCGAGTCGGTCGATATTTCGGGACGCCGCCCGATGAAGGAGATCGGCGTACAGCGCACCGAGCTGGACACGCTCGTCCTGCGCGAAAACATCACCGCATCGCTGGCCGACGCGCTGGCGACGGGTTCGACCATCTTCATCAAATCCTACGGCCGCGCAACGCTCGCGACCGCCTCGTTCCGCGGCACGGCGCCCTCGCACACGCAGGTGACGTGGAACGACATGAAGGTCAATTCGCCGATGCTCGGACAGGTCGATTTTTCGCTGATACCCGCCTATTTCATCGACGACGCGACGATCTATCACGGAGCCAGCTCGGTGGGCGTCACCGGCGGCGGGCTGGGCGGCGCGGTGACGCTGGCGACCAAAGCCCCTGCGGAGCAGGGATTGGGGCTGCGTTACGTGCAGGGCATCGGGTCGTTCGCCACGTTCGACGAATTCCTGCACCTGACCTACGGAGGCGCGCGGTGGAGCAGTTCGACGCGCGTGCTCTACAGCACCTCGGACAATGATTTCCGCTTCCGCAACTACAACTCGAAAGAGTTCGTAACCGACGACGACGGCCAAATCGTCGGCGAATATTACCCCCTGCAGCGCAACCGCAACGGCGGATTCCGCGACCTGCACGTCATGCAGGAGCTTTATTACACCACGCGCGGCGGCGACCGTTTCTCGCTGGCGGCATGGTACCTCGACTCGCACCGCGGACTGGCGATGCTCACGTCCGACCGCAACAAAAGCAAACAGAAACAGAATACGCAGGACGAGCGCACGCTGCGGGCCGTGGCAGGCTGGGAGCGGCTGCGCAACGGACTGAAACTCGGCGCACGCGCGGGTTACACCTACACCGATCTGCGCTACCTGCTCAAGCAGGACCCCGAAGGCAAAGGGCAGTTCGTCGTCAATACCGACGCCCGGAGCCGCATTCACACGCTCTTCGCCAAGGCCGAAGCCGAATATGCGCTCGGCGAGAAGTGGCTCTTCTCGGCCAACGCCGCCCTCCACCAGCACCGGGTGCGCAGCGGCGACCTCTCGGTGATCGGCAACAACGGCCTGCGGGCCGATACGCTCTACCGGCAGGAGCGGTTCGAACTTTCGGCGTTCGCCGCCGTGAAATGGCGTCCCGTGCCGCGGCTGGGCGTCGCCGCCGACCTGCGGTGGGAGTTATACGGAGACCGTACCACGCCCGTCATCCCGGCGCTGTTCGCGGACTACGTGCTCTCGAAACGCGGCAGCGTGGTCGTCCGGGCTTCGGCCGCCCGCAACTACCGCTACCCCACGCTCAACGACCTCTACTTCCGTCCCGGCGGCAACAAGAACCTCAAACCCGAACGGGGCTGGACGTTCGACGCGGGCTTGGAAACGACGCTCAAAGGCGACGCCCGTTCGCTGCGCGCGTCGGCCACGGTGTTCGATTCGCGCATCGACGACTGGATACTCTGGATAGGCAGTCCCAAACTGGGTATCTACACCCCGATCAACATCCGCCGCGTCCACAGTTACGGCGTCGAAGCCAAACTCTCGGCCGAAGCCGAGACTTCGGGCGGCTGGCGACTGCTCCTCGACGGCAATTTCGCATGGACCCGTTCGATCAACCGGGGCGATCCGTTCAGCCCGGCCGACGAATCGGTCGGCAAACAGCTCGTCTACATTCCCGTCTATTCGGCGGCCCTCACGGCGCGCGTCGAGTGGCGGCGGTGGGAGCTGACCTACAAATGGAACTGGTACAGCGAACGTTACACCATGTCGAGCAACGACCTCGGCGTCTTGGGCCGCGTGAAACCCTACTTCATGAGCGACCTCTCGCTCGAAAAGGGACTCGACTGCAAATGGGCGTCGTTCTCGCTCAAAGGCTGCATCCACAACCTGCTCAACGAGGAGTACGAATCGGTGCTTTCGCGCCCCATGCCGCGGCTCAACGTCTCCTTTTTCATCGGCATAACCCCCAAATTCGGCAAACGATGACGCTGCGTGAACAACTGCTCGAACTCACCGAGCCTAAATACATGAAATTCACCTCGGCGCTGATGCCGGGCGTCGAAAACGTGCTGGGCATACGCCTGCCCGTATTGCGCAGCATCGCCAAGGAGATCGCCGCCGGGGACTGGCGCGCATATCTGGCCGAAGCCGAGGATTTCTATTTCGAAGAGCGGATGCTGCAGGGGCTGGTGATCGGCTATGCCCGGTGCGAACCCGCCGAAAAGCTCGCACACGTGGCCCGCTTTGTACCCAAGATCGACAACTGGGCCGTCTGCGACTGCTTCTGCTGGCGGCTCCGCGCCGCCGAGCGGCAGCCGATGTGGGAGTTCATACAACCCTATTTTCACGCGCAGGCCGAATACGACGTGCGTTTCGCCGTAGTCATGGGATTGGGCAATTTCGTCGATGAACAGCACCTCGAAGCGTTTCTGCGGCAGCTCGACGGCATCCGCCACGAAGCCTACTACGCCCGCATGGCCGTGGCATGGGCGGTGTCGGTCTGCTACGTCAAATTTCCGCAGCGCACGCACGTGTGGCTGGGCACCTGTTCGCTGGACGACTGGACCTACAACAAATCGCTGCAGAAAATCATCGAGTCCTACCGCGTGAGCGACGCCGCGAAGCAGGAAATCCGGGCGATGAAACGCCGCCGGTAAAAAGCGTGCGCGGCTCCCGCACAAAGCGCCGGAAATATCCGCCGTCCCCGCAGAAAAAGAGCCGGGGCGGCGCGTTTTTGCAAAATAATGCTACCTTTGTATAGAAAATCCGAAAACAAGGCCCTATGCGCAAACTGGTAATCATTCCGACCTACAACGAGAAGGAAAACATCTCGGCGATGATCGACAAGGTCTTTTCGCTGCCCGAACCTTTCGAACTGCTCGTCATCGACGACGGTTCGCCCGACGGGACGGCTGAAATCGTCAGGCAACGCAGGAAAGAGTTCCCCGAAACGCTTCACCTGCTGGAGCGCAGCGGCAAACAGGGGCTGGGAACGGCCTATCTGACGGGGTTCCGCTGGGGACTGGACAACGGATTCGACTACATTTGCGAAATGGACTGCGACTTCTCGCACAATCCCGACGATCTGGTGCGGCTGTACGAAGCCGCCGCCGAGGGCAACGACGTGGTGGTCGGCTCGCGCTATGTGCAGGGCGTAAACGTCGTCAACTGGCCGATGTCGCGTCTGCTGATGTCCTACTTCGCTTCGATGTACGTGCGCATCGTGACGCGCATGCCCCTGCGCGACGCGACGGCGGGATTCGTCTGCTACTCGCGCCATGCGCTGGAGACGCTCGACCTCGACGCCGTAAGGATGAAGGGATACGGCTTTCAGATCGAGATGAAATACTCGGCGTGGCGGCTGGGGCTGAAACTCAAGGAGGCATCGATCATCTTCGTCGAACGCCGCGAGGGCACCTCCAAGATGAGCGGCGGCATCTTCCGCGAAGCGTTCTTCGGCGTGCTGGGACTCCCGCTGCGCAAAATCAGGGCCGCGAAAAAAGCATAGAATATGAAAAATAGAATTTAAATCCGATCCTAACCAAAAGTAAAAATTTTTGTCGGGATCGGATTATGTTATTTCTTCGTCTATTTTATGAGATACTATTTTTTGTATCTCTGTGCCCGGCGCCGCTCCCGCTCTTCCAAGAATTCTTTGCGCGACGGAAATTTCTTTTCACCGGACAGCACCTTTTTATCCCAACGTCGCTGCATAAAATAGCCGGATATCTCTGGCCCCCAGACGATTGTGACCCAGACAGCAGCCTGTCCGGCGCAATAAGAAGCGATTTGCACCCACGGCGTCAACTTCGTTCCCTCGGCAATAAGCCCTTTATACG
>RRZU010703058.1_pt1 | contig 10873 bp, 4 predicted proteins | sample 2165561 | NCBI WGS metagenome assembly RRZU01 (sample SAMN10456909, study PRJNA506462) | wastewater metagenome | isolation source: wastewater sludge | place: USA: Moscow, Idaho | reverse complement strand
CCATTTAGTCTTGTCACTTCATAAGTGATAAAATTTATTTTATATTTTAATCAAAAGCATAGAAAAAGAACCTTAATCTTGTTATTATAGTTAGTGAGCAAACAAACAAAAATATCAAGAGGAAGGTTCCCTATGAATAGTTTAAACGATATGGCACTAAATTTCAATAACAGAATCAAATTTAATTTCAATGGAGGCGATCTTACATCAGATTCCGGACTGATTTTACTACGCGAATTTGATGAAAAACTAGGATTTTCTTCACTTATAAAGAACTCTTTTAAAACAACTGATAAAGCAAAACACCGATTTCATTGTGATGCAGACAATCTGATTCAAAAGATGTATATGTCTATCGCCGCATATTTTACTGATTCCAATTCCGATGAATTGAGGATGGATCCACTGTTTAATCATATCCTCAATAAGAAATTAGCATCACAACCAACTTTGTCAAGATTCTTTTCCAGAATGGATAAAAATACGATTAAACAATTGGATGAGATCAACATGAATATGAGAAAAAGAATATATTCAGTCGAAAAACCAAAGCACATTTTATTTGATATTGATTCAACCAATTTTAAAACATTTGGCAAACAGGAAGAATCCAGTTTTAATTTTCATTACAAATCCAATGGATATCATCCTCTTTTAGCTTTTGATGGCCTTACTGGGGATTTATTGAAAGCAGAGCTTCGTCCAGGTTCAATATATACATCAAATGGAATCGAAGAATTCATAAGACCACTCATAAAAGAGTACAGCGAACTCGAGCCGGATACCCATCTATCACTAAGGGGCGATAGCGGATTTGCAAAACCAAAATTATATGAACTTCTTGAAGAAAATTCAGTTTCTTATGCAATAAGGCTTAAAGCAAATGCAAGTCTATATAGTCTTGCTGCTGGCGCAGTCCAGGAACTAACTGATATTTGTACATCTAATATTCTTGATTACAAGGTTGTTTATGACGAATTTTACTACCAAGCAGACAGCTGGGATGTTCCCCGCAGGGTTGTAGTGAAAGTTGAAAAACCTTCCAATCAGATGGTATTCATGCACTCGTTTATTGTAACAAATATGGAACTTTCTCCAATGCAAGTACTTATGTTTTACTGCAACCGCGGTAAAATGGAGAACTACATCAAGGAATTTAAAAATGGATTCAGATTTGATCGAATGAGTAGCAATAGTTTTCTTACCAATCAAAATAAACTACAAATACATGTAATCACTTATAATCTGTTTAACTGGTTTCGAAGACTTATTTTGAGCAAAGAATTTAGGAAACTTCAAATAGATACAATACGTATTAAAATGTTCAAAGTTGCCGCCAAAGTGGTTAGAGGCGGCGGTTATATAAAATTCAAACTCTGCAGTTATTTTCAATACAAGAAAGAATTTATGCAGACTTTAGATAATATTTATGCTTTAAATCCAAAATTGGAATGAAGCTAATGTACCTTGACAGCTAAAATTTGGATTTTCAAAAACCAAGGGATAAGTGTATCCATTTTTAGGAATGAAGCTACGCTTTTTATACAAAACCCGAAAGATTAGTTGTTATGATGTTAATTTGATGATTTAAAAAGAAATTTTGAATCATCATGAATAAATCAGGCTAAATTTTAACTTTTAAGTTACTAAAATAAAAAAATGGGTATCATATGAGTAGTAAAAAAAGAAAGGAGGAAGTAAAAATATTATTAATTAAAAAGGAGGAAGAATGACTATGATACACAGTCGGTTTAAGAAAAGACTATCTATGTTGATGTCGGTGTTACTTATTTTTTCACTATTTGCGCCAGTTAATATGAGTATGGCGGAAGGTCAACCGGGGGAAGACTACAGTATTGAATTTTTACAAGAGGAAGAGGCTAATTATCAAGGTCTTCCAGTTGGAACACTAGTTACAGCAAATACAACAGGTGCGATGGCTGTATTGGATTCACTTACCTATAAATTTAAGATAGGTGATAAAGAATTAGCGAATGATGATATTGAAAAGCTAAATGCTAAATCTGATAGCGTAAATTTACTGGGATACTTTAATGTAGCGGATATAGCAGAAGGCGAACAAGAGGTTACACTAGAAGGTTATGACGGCGAAACTAAAGTGATTGATGAAAGTATTACTTTAGAAATCGAGCATAATGTAGCTGATTTGACGTTTAACTATAGTGCATATCCAGATGTACTTTCGATTAATGTACAAAATGAAATTTTGTATTCCGATGAAAATATTGATGGAAAAAATGTAGAATTAACACTAATTTCAGAAAAAGATGATTTTGAAATTGCAAAAGTTTCAGCAACTGTAGTGTCAAATCCTATTTACTATCAAGATTATGAACTATATAAGAATGTAATTAACATCCAGGCTAATGCTACACTAAATACTCATATAGTAGATCATAATGAAACCTTTAAATTAGTAGTTGAAGTTGAAGGGATAGAACCATTTGAATTTGAAAATCAAAGCATTGCAAGCAAAAGTATAAATATACATTTAAGAGATCAGGTTTTTGCAGGCGACAAAGAATTTAGTGCAGATTTGTTTGCAGAAAATTTTCCAAGTAAAGACTATTTCGATATAACTGTAATTGAAAAAGATGGAGAAGATGAAATTGTTGTAGCAGAAGCTTACGAAACTCATTACACTTCAGCTGATGTAGAGGGAATCAGTGATAGTTTTGGAGTGTTTGTAAAATTTAGAGTATTAGAAGGAAAAAATTTAGAAGCTGAAAAGAAATATTACTTTAAATTCGAATCAGAAGATGAAGATTTAAGCGAGTTTTCTACTAGTAGTTTTGAAGTAGAAGGTGAACCTACCATAACAAAAGTAGATTTATCAGAACTTGATCAATCGAAACTTATATTGTACACAGCGCTTTTTGATTCATCAAAAGAATATGAAATAAAAATTTCAGAAGCTCCATATCAACAGAGCTTTCCGGAACCAGATTATATTGCAACTGCTAATGATTTTGTAGAGAGTGGAATATTTGAATTTAATCTAAAAGATGATGAAGGAAATCCTATAGCAGAAGATTTATTTAAAAAACAAACCACATACTATATTCAAATAAAAGATAGCAGTGATTTTGTTATAAATAATTATCCTATAGCTATTTATGATGAATATGCATATATAACAGATATTAAATCTAAAGAACTTTCAAAAGATACAGTTAATTATTTTGAAAAAATTAGTATATATGGAAGTGAATTTATTGCAGAAGATATAGAATCTATAGAACTTGTAGATCCGGAAAATGAGGACATAATTGTTGCAAATCTTAAAGGTGATTTGTTAGTAGAAAATCAGTTTTATATGAGAAATATTCAAGCGACAATGCAGGTTATAGGAGAACCTGTATTAGACAAAGAATACATCTATGTTATAAAACTTAAAGATGGAAGGGAAATAACACCGAATTATAATGAAATGCAAGATGGTAAAGAATATTTTGTGACATTAAAATTCATAGATGCCATTCAAATAAATGAAGTTGATATATTTGATTCGGTACAGCTAGAAAATACAGGGCCATATCAGATGCCACCTATGCCTATGAATGATAGATATATGGAACTTTCATCTGATAAGTTAAAATTTGAATTATACGATATTTTAAATTTAAAAGAAGAAGATGTATCTAATATTGAAGTAGAGCTTTTAGATAATCAAGATAATGTTATTGCGAGTATGGATAAAAGTACAATAGAAGTAATGTCAGAAGATGGTGTCGTATATTCCGTGCAAGCAGAAATAGGACTTGAAGGCGTTACATTACAAGAGAATATTAGATACAAACTATCAGTAAAATATCTTTCAAATTTAGAGAAGGAAGAGTTTGTTGGATTTACAGATGATTTGGTTTTAGGAAACTTTTATAAAGATGGAGAAATGGTAGTAGAAAAAAATGCTTCATCCTTTAAAATGGTAGCAAGTAATACATTAAATTTTAACGCGGACGATGTAAGTATAGTATTATCAAGAACTACATCAGACTATGTTTATGATTTTACAAATTCATTCGAGTTAGAATGTGATATTACACAAGATCAAGATGATACTCGTAGCTATTATCTGGCTACATCAATTGAAGAAGAAGCTATTCCAGTAGGTTATTATGGAGTATTTTTAAAGCATAATGGAGCTATAGTTCAAAATCCAAAAGCAAATATAATTATAACTGATAAATCTATGGTTTTAAGCGGTAGTGAATATACATTTGAAGAAGGTTTTGTGAAAGAATATATAATAAATGCCGTAAATCTTCAAAGAGATGCTTCTTACAAAGTGTATATTTATCCAGGTTATTTTGAACATCACTATCTAACTTCATTTAATGGTCACTATTATCCAGAACCAGAACTTTTAATGACTTTAGATAGTGTTACAATTGATGAAGACGGAAATGTACTTTTTACAGCAGAAGAACTTAAGGATTTAGTGGAAGGCTCATATTCACTATTCTTTGAAATGAACAATAAAATAATTGGTCAAGGATACTTGAATATTAAAGAATATCATGATATAGGAGCAAAAGCATCATTTATGATAAATGGTGGAAGAAAAGTTACTGACAATGTAAACGTTGCACTTCAAATTATGCTTGGAAAATATTCTTATATAAGAGTTGCTGATAGTGAATCAGCACTACAAAATTTAGAATATTCAAAAGTAACAGAAGAAGAACTTTTAGCAAAAATCGCACTTAGAAACTTTACGCTAAGTTCTGGATTTAACGAAAAAACAATATATTTACAATTAAAAGATGATGATGGACAAGAATCTGAAATTTTAAATCAAAAAATCACATTAGAACCAGAAATTTTAGAAAAACCATTTGATTTAAAATATGAAGGAAATGATCCTATTGTAGAAAATGATACTATAGTAATAGAAGCAAAAGGAAAAGCAAATCTTATTGCTAAAGCAAGCCTTCTCAACGATAGAGAGGAAATTCTGTCTACAATAACACTACCGAATACAGGGCAAGACACATCTTCAAACTATATATTTAGAAGAGGTGTAAACATTTCGGGAACACTTGTAAATATAAAAACTATAAGAGTTTATTTTGAAAATACGCTTGGAACTAAGTCTGAATATATTGATTTAACGGTTAATGTATCTAGACTTGCTAAAGTAGAAGGAACATTAAGTAGATCGCATGCAGGGGAAACAAAGGGACTTCCTTCAGCATCTGTAATTCTTGAAAGAAAATCAGGAGATTCTTTTATAAGAGTAAGTTCTAGAACGACGGATAAGGATGGTAAATTCACATTCACTGGTATTGCAAATGGTGAGTATAGATTTGTAACGTATTATAGTGGGGTTGAATACACCAAAGAATTTACAATAACTGGAAGCGATAGAGAAATAGAATTTACGTTAACTAGTGAATTTGATAAAGCACAAAGTATTCAAGTAACACTAGAAGATAATGCAGGAACTAAACTATCTGGGAAAAATATTGCTATAGGAAGCTCAAGAACAGCTACCTATCAGAACAAATCAACAGATTCAAATGGTATGGCAATATTTGAAAATCTTCCAACTAAAGATGGAGGAGTAGATTATTATGTATCCACATATGTAGATGGATTAAGTGATTGGAAAACAGTAAGACTTGAATCGACTACGCAATCTGCAGTAATACTTAAATTACCTCAAGTTAGTATTATAAAAGGTAAAGTATTAAATAAAGATGGAAATGGTGTTAAGGATGTAACGGTATATGCTAATAGTCAAAGCTTTAGATATAGCTATGCATATACTGATGCTCAGGGAAATTATGAACTTAAAATTTTAGATCATAATCCAGGAGAAACTTACAGAGTACAAGTATCTTTAAATTCGGGTTCAAAATTATTTCCTTCAGAAGTTAAAAATGGTATAGCTGTAGGATCTGAAAATGTAGATTTTACGCTATATCCAGGAGCAACAATATATGGAGATTTAAAAAGTTCTAATGGAACACCTATTTCAAATGTACAAGTATATTCATCTTCATCAAGTCAGTGGAACAGATCGGTAAGTGATGAAAATGGAAATTTTGATTTTGGAGATGTATTTGGAGTAGGTACACATCAAGTTTCTGTATGGGTTGATGGACAACATATTTATGAAAATGTAGAGATAACGCTACAAGATATAAGTAGTGAAGAACCTACTTCTAAGAAAGTAGAACTTAGATTAGAAGATAAAACTGAGAGTCCATTTAAAGGGGATGGTAATTCAGTAAGATCAAATGTGAATTCAACTCAAAAAGAAAAACAATTTACGGTAAAAGCAAGTATAAAAAATAATAGTACGAGAAGTTTTAACAGTGTCAACTTAGAAGCTTCACTTCCAGACAATGTATTTTTAGTAAATACTCCAGGTTTTGAAAATGTTTCAACAAAAAATTTAGGAGCTATTGCAGCTGGAGCAAGCGGTGAAATGACAATGATATTAAATACAACTGAAGATTTTGACCTATCTAGCATAATAATACCAATAAAAGTAACAGCAGATGGAACTGAGTATAATTTAGGATTTGCTGAAATTGAAGTTGTAAATATATCTATTACAGGACCGAGTCTAAGCCGTAGTGGAAATATCAAGGTTTATGGTGAAACGGTAGAGAATGGAAAGGTAACTATAATAGACAAGAAAAATGATAAAGCTCTAGCTAGTGAAAAACCTAGTGGAAAATGGTATGCATCTAGTTTAGCACTTGGAGAAGGTGAACATGAAATTGTAGCTATGGTTGAAAAAGATAATAACATAGCATACTCTGAGGTATTAAATATAAAAGTTAGTGCAAGTGAAGGAATTGAGGTAGAAGATGTTGAAATAGTATCTCCAGGAGGTCAAAAAATAGGTGTAAATAGACGAACTGGAATAGCAGCATTTTCTGTTTGGGTAAATTCTCAACTTATGGGAAAAGATATAAATGCAAGCGTAAAACTTAGCGCATCTCCAGGGGTAATACAAGAGGCTAAATATTCTTTTGCAGGGAAAGAATACACAGCTACACTTGACGGAAATTACTACAAAGCTAAAATAACAGGATGGACTGCATCTACTGCACAAAAATTAAAATTATTTGTAAAAGTAGAGGGGATATGGCTAGAATTTACAGTAGCAGATATAACGATACTAATAGATCCGAGTGGCTATGTAGAAGACAAATATTCATTAGAAAAATTATCTGGAGCACTTGCTATATGTGAAGTATGGGATACTACTGAAAATAAATGGATTTTCTGGGATGCTGAAATATATGGTCAAGTAAACCCACAACTTACAGATGAAAATGGTGAGTATGGCTGGATGGTTCCAGATGGTAAATACCGTGTTAAGATAACTAAAGAAGGATACGAAGACTATGTTACAACAGAAGATCCTAAATATTCATCAAGCGGAGAATCTACAATAATAATTCCACCACCAAGAGATGATGTATTCATAAGTATGGTTAATATTTCTCAACCAACAGTAAAAGGTGTTAAATTAAATGGCAATTCTATAACATTTGAACTTAACAAATCCATTGACAACACTACAGTAAATAATCAAACTGTAATAGTTAAGGATGATGCAGGAGCAGCAGTAATGGGAAGTTTAGCAGTATCTACAGATAAGAAAAATATAATATTTACTGCATCATCTCAATTTGGTTCAGAAAAACAGTATTCACTTTCTGTTGATGGAGTAAAAGATTTTGCAAGTGAAAAAACAGCAGCTAAAAATTTAGTATATGAAGGAACCATAACTTCTGAAAAAATAATAACTCCTGGAGGTGGAGGCACAGGAGCAGGCGGTGGCGGCGGCGCTGCTTCATCAGGAACTACTATAAAAGCTAAAGATGGAGGAAATATAAAATCTGATGGTATTTTAATAGCATTTCTAGCAGATACTTTAGGTAGTGACTTTAAAGTTTCAGTTGAAAAACTTACTTCTTCTGAGAAGTCAAAATTAACACTTCCTCAAAGTTCACGTTTTGCAAGTGATGTATTTGAAATTAAAAAGGATATACCTGGAAAGTTTAATAAGTCGATTACTATAACTATAGAATATAGTGGAAGTATTGATTTATCTAAAGAAAATTTAGGGTTATTCTGGTTAGATGAAAGTAAAAATGAATGGGTAGAATTAAAAGATATTAAAATTGATACAGTTAAAAGAACTATATCAGGGTCAGTGGATCACTTTACAAAATTTGCAGCAATTGCAAAATCTATATCTGGTGAAACTATAAAAGATGATAAGGTAGTTAAGTTTTCTGATATAAAAGGACATTGGGCTGAAAATAGTATTTTAGAATTAGTTAAGCTTGGTGCAATAAATGGGTATCAAGACGGAACGTTCAAACCTAATAAAAATATAACAAGAGCAGAATTTGCATCAGTACTAGTTAATTCATTAGGATTAAAAAATGTTGAAGGTAAAGTATTTAATGATACTAAGAATCATTGGGCAAAAGATGCAATAGCAACAGCTCATGCAAATGGGATAATAAGTGGTTATAATGCAAATACTTTTGGAGCAAATGATTTAGTAACTAGAGAGCAAATGGCAGCTATGATAGTTAATGCATTTAAACTAAAAGCTCAAGGAACATCGCGAAGCTTTAACGATGAATCAAAAATATCTTCATGGGCAAAAGAATCTATAGAAATAGCTACTTCTAATAATGTTATAGGCGGGTATCCAAATGGAAGTTTTGCCCCTAAACAAAATGCTACAAGATCAGAAGCGGCAGCTATAGTAGTTAAAGCTTTAATGAAAAAATAAAAGTTTTACTTTATTAGCATTGATGATTTGATTGTCTCAATAAGGGGGCTGTCGGGAAATAGGCGATAGCATCACAGAATAATAAGGATATACTCTTAATATTTATTTAGGAGAATATCCTTATTTTTTTACGAAATGTAAAAAAATGAAAAAAAACGACAAAACAAGTTGCCGCTTTCTTCCGTTATATTATAAAATATAACTCAACTTTCCCAGCAAATATTTCCAAATAAAGCCTGAATAAATGAGGCTTGAGAGAATATCCATTCAGTTACTTTACTTTTGATAATAGTTGTGTTATCTGCTGACAATGTTGAAATGTGCTCAACAAATAAAGCCATTAGGCGTTGAAGTGCATTCGTTAAATCCATGTCTTGTATATCTTCGCAGAACATGAAAAATAATTCGCCATATGTTTTATGGTCATTTTGGTTCCTACGAATCCATTCAAGAATAATATATCTAGTAAATACAATGGTTGTATGACTTACCATCGCTCCATAATTATGGCTCTGAAATTCAGTACCTAATTTTAAAAATGATTTAGATGCTTTAAAGAAACATTCTATTGACCATCTATTTCCATAAATACGTACTATTTCTGAATCATCAAGAGAAATATCTGTACTTAAAACAGATAGGCGCTCACTTTTCTTATTACGATTTCGTACAAATACAATTTTGACAGGAATCCCTGTTTTTGTAGTTACTACAAGAGAACCAAATATATTTCTGATACCCTTGAAACTTACAAATTTTTTAAGCTCTTTAAGTGTATATTGTTTTCCATTATAGGTATAACGTTGTTTAAGCTGTTTAACCATGCCAATGGAATCTATACCAACTTTAAGAATTTCTTTAATCATCGGTTCAGTAGTAAACCATGTATCCATAAGAACATAATCGGCTTTGATGCCAGCAGCTAATGCATTCTGAATTAAAAGAACTGCTGCATCTGTCTTATGCATCATACTTTCTTTTCTAAACTTGTAACCATTTGTGCGACGATCAATCTTGTCAGAAACTTCGTTATAACGATTACTTTTTTTAGCAGATGAAAGCATATTAAAACCAGTTGGAATAAAGCTATAACCATCAGACCAACCTAATGTAAGAAGCGTGAAGCCTTTTTGATATCTGCGAGAAGCAGCAAAAATTTACTCCAATTATATGAGGTTTCATTAAGGAAACGGTAATACGTATTCTTTGAAACTGCTTGATCTTTATTCTTGGAATTTAGAAAACGAAAGAGGGTTTTCCCTCTAAATATTAACAATAGTAAAAATTGGAATACTTCATATGCAGAAATTCCGCAAGATTTTGTTATATTAGCTTTACGCATAAGTCTCCCAATTTGAAGTTTGTTAAAAGCATCAAAAAATTGATTTTGGGTATGGTAATTTTGTTTAATTTGGTTTATCATATGATTAGCACCTTTCTTTGTGTTTTTTGATTTTGCTAATCTTATTATACCAAAGAACTGGTGCTATTTTAATGTCAATAAAGCAATTTAAACTACGAAAGCGTTTGATAAATCAATTATTTTCAGCAGCTACGCTGGTGGGAAAGTTGAGTAAGTTTTTTAATAACTTCATATTTTTTATTCTCATCCATTGCAAGTAGTACCTTTCTAATTCTTTCTACCTCATTTCTTATGTTATGAGGTTTATTATATTACATATTGTTTTATTGGGACATAATCATTTGTGGGATATTAAGACATTATCATATATGAATCATAATTTTTTGAAAAAATTGTAAAAAAATATTGACGAAATTAAAATCAAATGTTATATTAACCTGAATTATTCATGATGATTCAAAATTTCTTTTTAAATCATCAAATTAACATCATAACAACTAATCTTTCGGATTTTGTATAAAAAGCGTAGCTTAATTCCTAAAAATGGATACACTTGTCCCTTGGTTTTTGAAAATCCAAATTTTAGCTGTCAAGGTACATTAGCTTCATTCCAATTTTGGATTTAAAGCATAAATATTATCCAAAGTCTGCATAAATTCTTTCTTGTATTGAAAATAACTGCAGAGTTTGAATTTTATATAACCGCCGCCTCT
>RRZU010053837.1_pt1 | contig 10873 bp, 10 predicted proteins | sample 2165561 | NCBI WGS metagenome assembly RRZU01 (sample SAMN10456909, study PRJNA506462) | wastewater metagenome | isolation source: wastewater sludge | place: USA: Moscow, Idaho | reverse complement strand
GTTTTCACCCAAGATTTGTTCGGGTGTTTGGTAATCTTTAAGTAATTCGTCAAGCAAAACTTCTGTTGATTCTTTCATGTAAATATTCCTGTGTAAGTCCTGGTGTTAAAATTGGGTTTACACAAAATATTTTACAGTCTCCAAAAGAGAGCCCCTTAAGTTAAGCTAAGGAAGACTCTCATAACAAACCTAGAAAAGTAAGGCAACACAGACTGCAAACTAGAGTCAATTAGATTAGGACGAGCCCTTATTTGGATAGGGCGTTGAAAAAGCCAACACCAAAGACTGACCACAATTTATTGAACAGCCTTACTCATGAATGACTAAACAAAAGGCACATGAAGTTTGCTACTTTGTGCCACTTGGGCAACAAATTCGATGGGCTCGGTGACTGTTGCCATAGGGCCTAATGCGCCGGTCAAAATTAACTCGCCTGCACGCATAGGCGTCCCCATTTTTGCCATGGTTTGGGCAAGCCAACGGGCAGCAATAAGGGGGTTGCCAAGGCAGTTTGCCCCCACCCCTTGTGATACTTGCTTGCCATTGGCAGTCAAGGTCATCGGTGCTGTAATAAGGTCAATTTCATTGAGCTTATAAGGATGTTGGCCGAGCATCACCAAAGCCGATGACGCATTGTCCGCCACCGTGTCTTCGATACGGATATTCCAGTTTGTTACCCGACTATCCACGATTTCAACGACAACTAAGACATGGTCAATCGCTGCCATCAAATCCATTAAAGTCGTGTCTTCGTATGGCAAATCTTTGCCTAACACCACCGCAAGCTCGACCTCAGCTTTGGGCTGAATGAGGGTGTTGAGCGAAATTTGTTCACCTTCCATTAATACCATATTGGCATACAAGTTGCCAAAGTCCGGTTGGTCAACGCCAAGTTGTTGTTGTACGGCTGTTGAGGTGAGACCGATTTTTCGTCCGACAATACGCTCGCCTTGGCTTAGGCGCCGCTGGGTATTGATGTTTTGGATTTGGTAGGCTTGCTCAACCGTCAAAGTCGTGTCAAACAAGTCGCGAATCGGTGGGCAAGGGGTTAAGGTTTGTTCGGCTTGCCAGAGCATATCGGCAGCTTTCTGCATGTTAGGTTCAATAGATTGACTCATGATACATTCTTCTTATCAGTTTTTATAAGATTCACGCTGTGCCAAAAAGCTGGTCACCACTTGGTTAAATTCGTCGCTGCGTTCGATTTGAATCCAGTGTCCGGCATTGCTAAAGATATGGGCATCAGCGTTTGGAATCACTTGTACCAGCTCCCAAGTGCGAGATAGCGGAATGACTTTATCGTCTTTGCCATGTACCAATAATACAGGTAAGGTAAACTGGGCAAGTTTATCCATGTCAAGTGGTAGGGCATCACGGTCACGGTCACGGGCTTGTACCACAGGTTGTAGACGACCTTCGGCTTCATCTTTGAGAGCCGCGGCATAACGCAGCTCAACAAGTTCTTCACTGATCAAGTCTTGGTTATTGGTCATCAGCCCAAGACCTCGGCGGATACCTTCTCTTGAGATGTCAGGTTTAGCGTGTGAGGCTAAGGCTTGGTTAAGTTTTGCACCGCCTGTACCCATGGAAATAATGCCGTGTAAGCGTTCTGGGTAGTCGATGGCGATTTGGAACGCTACCCAGCCACCCAATGAGTTGCCCACAAGCCATACTTTGTCAAGTTTTAAGGCATCCATTAAGCGTATGGTATGGTCAGCCCATTGTTTGATACCGTACTGTACGTCAGAGGGGACGACCGTTTCACCATAGCCAATAAAGTCAAAGGCAATAGCACGGTAGCTTTGACCAATGGTGTCTAAGTTTTTCCACCAATTGGCAGCGGCAGATACCCCTGTGCCTGAGCCATGCAAAAAAAGCACAGGCGTCCCTTGCCCAAGGTCATAATAGTGGGTCAACTCATTGTCAGCTGTGGCTATCCAATGGTCTTGTAAGCCAAAAAAGGCATCGGTTTTAAAATCAGGTATTGGCATAGTCATAGAGATATCCTTATAGTTATTCTCGTTATATTAAGATTGGTTTTTTTGGCGACTCATGGTCAATGCTAAGTCTTCAATCATGTCTTCTTGACCGCCGACTGTACCACGTTTACCCAGCTCTACCAAGATATCACGGGCAGAAACACCGTATTTTTCCTCGGCACGTTTGGCAAATAATAAGAAAGAAGAATAGACCCCCGCATAGCCCAAGGTCAGTGAGTTTCTATCAATCCGGATGGGGTGGTCAAGTAGTGGTACGACCAAGTCTTCAGCCACATCCATGATTTTGTACAAGTCGATGCCTGTATAAGCGTGCATACGAGCAAGTACAGCGACGAATACCTCAAGTGGGGTATTACCTGCGCCTGCGCCCAGACCTGCCACCGAACCATCAATACGTAATGCCCCTGCTCCCACCGCTGCTAGGGAGTTGGCAACCGCCATCGACATGTTATTGTGTCCGTGAAAGCCAATATCGGTCTCAGGTTGTAGCGCCTCGCGCAATGCACTAACTTTGTGCGTCACTTCTTCAGGCAGCATATAGCCTGCTGAGTCGGTACAATACACGCATTGTGCGCCGTAGCTTTCCATTAGTTTGGCTTGTTCGACCAGTTTTTTGACAGGGGTCATGTGTGCCATCATCAAAAAGCCGACCGTCTGTAGTCCATTTTCTCGTGCCCAGCTCAAGTGTTGTTCTGATACGTCAGCTTCAGTGCTGTGGGTGGCGACACGCACCATGTCGATACCGCAATCTTTGGCGCGTTTTAGGTCATCAATCGTGCCAATGCCAGGTAGTAATAAGGCAGAGGTTTTGGCATTCTTTAGCTTAGGGATGACGGCGTTAAAGTAGTCTTCATCGCTGTGAGCGGCAAAGCCATAATTGACCGAGTTGCCACCTAAGCCATCGCCGTGGGTCAGTTCGATTAATGGTACACCTGCTTCATCTAGCCCTGTGGCAATGCTGACCGCTTCATCAAGGGTAATTTGGTGGCGTTTGGCGTGCATGCCATCACGCAAACTCATGTCATGCAATACGATATAACGATTTCTTAAATTCATGATACGTTCTCCATAATTAGGCGTTAAGCGGCTGTGCTGCGAGCAGGTAATTGGATGATGCCATTAGCCACTTCTTCTGCAAACATTTCGGCAGTGCGTAAGGCGGCAGCAGTCATGATGTCAAGATTGCCTGCATATTTTGGTAAGAAGTCACCCAAGCCTTCTACTTCAAGGAACATCGACACCCGTTTGCCATCAAACACAGGCCCATTGACCAAACGATAGCCAGGTACGTATTTTTTGACCTGCTCCACCATCTCATGAACAGATTGGATGATGGCAGCTTGATCTGGCTCAGATTCAAGCAGACAATGTACGGTATCACGCATCAGCATCGGTGGCTCGGCAGGGTTAATGATGATGATCGCTTTACCATTCGCTGCCCCGCCAACTTGCTCAATCGCTTTGGCAGTGGTACGGGTAAATTCGTCGATATTTTTACGAGTACCAGGACCGACTGATTTTGAAGACACGGTCGCCACGATTTCGCCATAATTGACTGGCTGAACTTGTGACACAGCTGCTACCATCGGAATGGTCGCTTGTCCGCCACAAGTTACCATGTTAACGTTCATCTCAAGCTGTTGGGTGTGCTGGGTCAAATTGACAGGGGGCACACAAAATGGCCCGATGGCAGCAGGGGTCAAGTCCACCATCATCACACCAAGCTCATTAAGCTTACGGCTATTTTCGGCATGCACATAGGCTGAGGTGGCATCAAAGGCAATACGGATATCATCATCAATGATGTTATCTAAGATACCATCAATGCCTTGGTCACAGGTCTTGATACCCATGTCGCGAGCTCGTTTGAGCCCTTCAGATTGCGGGTCGACGCCCACCATCCACACAGGCTCAATCCAGTTCGAGCGTTGCATCTTCATCAACAAATCAGTACCAATATTACCAGGTCCAATGATTACTGCTTTGAGTTTTTTATTTGACATGAAAATCTCCTAGAGAGTTATACGTTAAAATGTTGGATATATAGTAAATCCTGTATTATAATGAACACAACTTAAACTTTCATAGATAGTGCCATGCCGAACCTATACGACCAAGACCTAAGAAAGCGCACCATCGCCTACTGGCAAGAAACGAACAACAAAAGTAAAACCGCTCGTACCTTTGGTATCTGTCGCAATACCCTAGACAGTTGGATAGATTTGTATCAAGAACAAGGTAATACCCAGCCTAAAAAAGCACAACCAACCGGCGTAAAACACATCATAACCGACCTTATTGCTTTTGAACAATACGTCAAATCTCAGGAATTTGACACCGCTAAACAGCTACGAGAACAATATTTAAAAGACCATCCTGATGTCAGTATATCCTACAATGCGTTTGTCGATACCTTGCATCGTATCAACTGGACATTTAAAAAAAGACCTTTACCTTTAAAGAAGCCGACCCTGTAAAACAACAAGGTTTTAGCGTATGTTTAGCTATCATGGCGTTTTGGTTTGGGTTATCCAATATCTTATTCATGGATGAAACAGGCTTTTACCAAAGACAAAGTTATCAGCGTAGTTGGTCACCTGTTGGCAAACCCTGCTATGCTAAAATTGAGGCCAACAAAGGTAAACGGTTAAATCTAATTGGTGCAATGAGTATGGCTGAATTTAAACTGATTGCGCCTGTGACCTTTGAAGGTGGGTGTAAGCGTGATACGGTAGAAAATTGGCTTCACACGCTTGGTCAATCTTTGCCTAAACATGAACTCGACAGCTACCCACAGCGTTTTTTAATCATGGATAATGCAAGGTTTCATCGGGGTGGCAATTTAAATCAGATTGCTAAACAATATAATTTAACCTTGTTATACTTACCGCCATATTCCCCTGAGTTAAATCCTGTAGAGAATAAGTGGGCGGTAGTGAAGCAAAATGTGCAACTGTCTATGAGTCAGTTTGAGTCACTCAATGACTGTGTTATTCATTGTTCAGTTTAATTTAGGATTTACTATAGTAGCAAATATATGATTTTAAATAGGTTATTTAACATAAAATAAAATAGGCGAAATTTCTAATATTAGAATTATTCGAATTCATAAAATTTCTCTAAAAACTCTTTTATTGTTAACGCACTTGTAAATGCTGCATATTTCTGGTAATTATCATTTTTATCTCCATCTGCAAAATCACAAACTGACTTTACTGCAAAGTAATCCAGTTCTTGCTCAAAAAATTTACACGTTATGTAAAATGCATCAACTTCCATATCAACGCCATCTAAATCTCTATTAGAAGATAAAATATTTAAAATAGTTTCTTTATCATTTAAAACCGCACTGCCACTAGCAATGAAAGATCTTTTAAGTTTAAGTGAATTATTTATTTTACTCTTATCATCAAAGAATTCGTTTATAGAATCTATTTGACGCATAAAATGCTGTGAAAAAGCTTTTAGTTCGATATCTAATTTGTTGTTTATTTCAGAATGTTGAACAGATGGTAGGAATTTTAAATGTCCTAAATCATTAATCATTTTGCCTCTATTATAATTCCAGGAAGCCTTTGCTATGATAATATCTCCATAATTACTTTTAGATTGTAATCCAGCACAAATTCCTGACATTACAAATAACCTAGGTGAAAAGGTATATAACAATTTGGAAGTATAAAGTGAAGCATGGGATATACCCATTTCCTGTTGTGAACATAATATGACTGTTCTTGGCTTTGAATTCTTATCTAAAAAAATCCCCTCCCATCCAAAAAGTTTTGAAGATAGGGGCTTTTGGGAACTCCAATTCCATTGAACATATTTTATAAAAGCTAATGCTTCGGGATCATCTAAAGCTGTTAAAATACAGACATCAACTTTTTTGTTTTCTTCCTTGAATGAATGAAATTTAACAATCTCTTTCAGAGTTTTGCTCCATTCATTGTTTATTTCAGAGTAGTTCAAGATTACAGATGCACATCTTGCAAAGTCATTTTTAGTTTCCTTTGCTAAATCTTCATATGCTGTTAGTCCGACTATACACCCTGGTCTATTATATACTTCAGAATCTCTTGCAATTCTTTTTAACAATTTTATAGTATGGTTGGCATTTGGCTCAGAAGACAAATTAGCTGGTAACTTTATATCTAGAATTATTAGATTATAATGTTTTTGCTTGATTAAAACCTCCGCTTCTTTAATTGTCATTGCAACGTCAATTAAAAAATCTTTCAAAGTTTCTTTAATTCTTAAAATTTTACTAGAATCATCATCAACAATTAAAATATTCATTTGTTAATTATCTTTTGCAAAAATGAAAGTAGTTTTAATTTCCATTCAAAATCGGAAACAGCATCATATTTAATAATTTCTAAATCTAAATTTTCCGAATAAGCTTTCAACTCTATTTTCAATTCGTCTAAAGTCACCTCACGATCAGAGAGGTTATTATTAGTAACGAATACCTCATAAGCAGTCACAACTACAACTGGTATTAACATTCTTTTTCTTAATAAGGTTCTAATAATTTCTTTTCCACCAAATCCTTGAGGTCTTCCCCCATCTTCATCTTCAGAAATATCAAATGTTGGTAGTGACATGTCTAGAATAATGCAATCCAGTTCAGATAAACTTGATAAAAGATTTTTTGCTGACTTTACAGACATGGCTTCATGAAAATATAAATTATCTAATTCATTATTTAGATAGTTTAAAATGTTATTTTTTTTTGATAATTCATCTTCAACTATTAATATATTCATATATTTAAAATATTTTCGATGGCAGGTTGAGGATTAAATGTCTGCGACATACTTATGATAAACTTATTATTTCTGAATTCAAAATTTAAACAACCTTTATCGTCATTATTGTAAATGATAGATGCAATTTTATATAAACCAGAATTCCCTTCTTGTCTTAATTTTTCACTATAACTTTGCTTGTCGATATTAATTCTAATATTATCAAGTTTTAGCTCACCATTTGTTACTATTTTTGGATTTACTTGATGCTCGAAAGTGTAATGAATTATTTGATTAGAGGCATCTAAATTAACGTCGATAAATAACTCTATTGGCTCTAAAATGTAAGGTATTACATGCTCACTGATATTTCCAACTAAAATTTGTATGATATCTGCCAGTGGTATTAAATAACTTGTATACAAATTATAATCATTTTTCACCTTAATTGTATAAGTTAATTTCTCTAAAACGGAACTATGGCGCCAAATTGCAGCAATCATAGAAATTTTGAGCCATTTTTCTAATGTGTAATGATTTTTATGAATCATTGTTTTTTTGAGAAACCAATCTCCTGCAAGTTTTAGCTTTCTTTCAATATCAGAATTTGAAAGCTTAATATTATGCTGTATATCGGTTACATCTACATGAATGTCACAAAGTTCTTCTCTTAGAGAATTTATATTATTGGATAAACTATTATGGATCTCTGTAGCTGACCATGCAAAGTCACTAATAAATTTCTCTCTTATTAATTTGAATGAAGTTGTTTCTAAAATAGCCCAGAAAGCCTCAAAACATACTTGAACAAAGTATTCATTTGTAAAATCTAGATCCTTCATCGTACTTTCCAGATAAATCAGAGAGTCTTTAGTTAAATTAGTAAAAATTAGTCCTTCAGAGTTATCTACACTTTTTATTTGTATATATTTCTGCTTTATGTCAACTAGGAATTTATCTAACTCTTCTGAATAATCACTTAACAAAGAATCTAATTTAAGAGAAAATTCTGCGGGAAATTTTTCTAACCAATAGGAATTGGATACATAACTTGAATTCGATTTATCAAATGCTGTAATAAGAGCATACTTTTCAGGTGCTGAACGTAAATAACCTATTATGGAATTATGTCTAATTCTCTTGCTTATAAAACTATCAAGCCCAAACTTAGGGTGAAATAGGAAATAATCTAAAATACCATGAATAGTGTCTAACAGTAAAAAATGTATTTCATTTTTGGGAGCATCAAACATATGAGCAGGATTACCACGATTTCTAAGATAAATATCTACAGAATCTGGAAACTTCTCAGCTTCATTTAAACCTAATATTGCAGTTTGTTTATATGCATCAAGACTATCACCAAAATCTTTAATTATAAGATTAAGTAATGGAATCTCATCAACGTGAATTCGACTGCCATCTATATATTCTAGTCCAAATCTAAACTCTAAATCTGTAGTTAATATCAATATTTCTTCATGATATATTGTAGAATTCTCTTGATCAATATTGATTAATTGACTTAGAATTTTTATTCTCTCATTTATTACATCTTTAGACTTATTGGAAAAATTGCATAACTCTAAAATGTCATTGGATATAACTTCATGATATAAATATATAATGAGATTCTTAATATGTGAAAACTTGCTTAAAACATTTAATAGTTCAGATGGTTTTACTATGCCACGACTCTCAAGTTGTTCATCAAGAATATAAGCAATTTCACTCTGAGTATCCTCAGAAAACTTAAAAAGGTTGTAAAGATGAAGTAGTATTAACCTTGGTATAAAATGTAAAGATTTCTCACTTATATCTTCAGAGAGATGATAGGGGCTTTCAATTATAAAACCAATTAACCTATTGCTAACTTCATTTTTAGTAAATAATTGTGCAATTTTTAAGAATTCATTTTCATCTGGTTGATAATCTATAGTATGCTTTGATTTAAGAATTTTAAAAAGCTTTTCAAATCTATGATCAAAAATATTTTCAATTGAAAAATTTTTAATATCATTGTGCAAAAATCGTTCGATTAATTCACTGTTTTCATTTGAAATTTTTAATATATTTGACAATTTACCTATACCCTTAAAGAGGAGGTAATTTTCGAAATATTTAATTTCTCTAGAGTCAAATTTTTCAAAATACGAAACAAATTTTTTTAAAAAGAAAAAGTTATCATTTGATGTTAATAGGTCTAAAAGATTTATAAGTTTATTTAAACTTCTATCAAAATCCTCATTTAGAAGAATTAAGTCTTTCAGAAGATGATTGATCTGAGTGAATAAATTAAAATCGTTCTTTAAGTCATTTGATTCCACATACAAATTATTTTGAAATATTTTTTCAAATACAGTAACACAAATATCTTGTTCATAACTCAAATCTATTAGGGTGCTAATATGCTTGAACTCTTCAAACCCTTCTTGATCGAAAATTTTATCACCATTTTTAATCACTAGTCTTCGTATTATCGAACTCATAGATTGGAATAAGTCGATATAATTAAATTTCTGTTCAAAATAAAGAATTTTTTTAAATGATTCTATATTTAATATTTCTATATTTAATAACTTATATGTTAAGAAAAATTCTAGATCATCTCCTATATAATACTTATTGTCTTTAAAATGGTTTTTTAAAGATTGAATATAGTTATTAAAGTTAGAATTGATATCCGTCTTTAAACTAACTCTATGTATTAAGAATGGCATTAGACCAGTAGTATAAATTTTCTTAATGCTATTTAAGAAATTTTTCTGTTCTTCTGCGCCAAAATATAATCTCAAAATAATTAATCTCATGCTGATTGACCAAAGAGAGTAATTAAAATTATTATCAATTTTATCTAAAATGCGAAGTGCTGATTTAGCATTATTATTAAAGAAATGCTCATAGAATTTATTTTTAAGATGAATAAAAGACAATATGTTAGTTTCGTTTTTCTTTATAATTTTTAAAGATAATGAGATGATATTATTATCATTAATATCAACACTTGATTCCTCTTTTTTTAAAGACCCATAAGCTTTTGGAAAACTTTTGAGTTGGAAATCTATTGAGTCAATTGTCCATAAAAAAAGTTTTTCAAATTCGTTGTTACTAAGTGTCTGCTTGGCATTTATTAGTACATCACTAATAGCTATTTGAATACCAGATGAAGTATTAAAATTGACAACTTTCCCTTTTACCTGAGCATTATTAAGTCCTATAATCCCTCTAACTTGAGCATAGAACTTTTCAATTTCATTCCTTTTTTTATTCTTTAAATTACGTTTCATTTAAAAAAATTACTCACTATTAAAAATAGAAGAACAAATCCCCATAAACCAATCACCATATAAGATATACGAAAAATCTGACCGTAAGTCATGATAGATAATGGGGACTTTAAATTACTGGAAGTCGCAAGCAAATCTTCTGACTCCCTAAAAACTTTATACTCATTATCATTAAATCTGACCTCGAAATGTTTTAAACCTACCTCACTAATTTTAATAAGACATGAAGTTCTTTGATCAATCTTATAAAACAGAAAACTAACAAGAATTAGCATGAATGAAAGCATACTAGAGATTAATGAATAATCTTTATTAGATTGCAAACAGAATCCTATAGCTGCAATAATTCCCCCACTTATTACGATATAGTAATTAAAAATAGTCATACGTTGTTGAGAATGAAGTGTAAAATAATTCCAAAGGTGGTCTTTCAATATATCATCCATCAAATACTCACTTCAGTTTTTCGGAACATAGGAAGTAAAAGAAATTTTTGCTAAATTATCTTATCAATAAGAGAAATAATACTAACATTAAATAAATTCTTTTAAAATTAACTTAGAAGATATATTTTAACTTATTATGCTTCTTTTTGGATAAACAAGAGTTGGTACTGGTCTGAAAAGTATGCTGAGGTTTAAATAAAAAAGACAGCTTGAGAAAAAGATGATAATTTGAGGTTATGAAGACACAAATTACAATCAGATGCCCAAGCTGTCTGGGCTTTAGTATAAAGAAAAACGGCTGGAAAATCTATGGCAAGCAGAACTACCAATGCAAAGATTGTCATCGACAATTCATTCATGAAACGGAGCTAAGTTACCAAGGCTGTAAAAGC
>RRZU012097311.1_pt1 | contig 10874 bp, 9 predicted proteins | sample 2165561 | NCBI WGS metagenome assembly RRZU01 (sample SAMN10456909, study PRJNA506462) | wastewater metagenome | isolation source: wastewater sludge | place: USA: Moscow, Idaho | reverse complement strand
TTAAATATAACAAAAGAAGATAATTATAAAATTATTATACCTGATTATATACATAATGGAAATGTATTTTTAATAAATTCTAACAATTATTTATGTGGAATATTTCAGTTAGAGAAAGATTTGAAAACTAGAGATGAATATTATTTAATAAGTGATGAGTTATTCTTTAGAATAGAAAATCTTAAAAATAATAAGTTTTCATTCATTTTTTTTAAGAGTATTGATTCAAAATTCATTTATAATTTTTATAATATAAAGAATGGTCAGAAAATGGAATTATATCCATCAAGATTAGATTACTATAAAGTAGAAATAGAAAATTTTGAAATTAGAAATCTAGAGGAAACTGACACAACATTGTGTATAGATTTTGGAACTACAAATACAGCACTAGGTGCGTATATTGATCAGCATTATATACAAACACTTCCAACAAATGATATTCTAAATAAGAATATAAAATTGAATTCAATAAATTATGTTAATTTTTTTGATGGCGAATATAATTATAAAGAAATATTTCCAACATTAGCATATGTTGAGAATTGTAGCAATACAAATAAAATAAAATATTTATTTGGTTATGATGTTATAAGAAAATTAGAGTCAAATGACTATGTAGTAAATGGTTCATTATTTTATGGTTTAAAAAAATGGGCACATGATCATGATATAGAAGAAAGGATTGTTGATGAATACGGTAACATAAGACATATAAAGCGTAGAGAAATTATACGATCATATCTAAAATATATCGTAAATAGAGCAGAGTACGTATTTAAATGTAAATTTAAAAAAGTACACGTTTCAAGTCCAGTAAAGTTTAAAAATCAATTTCTAGATATGTTTCAAAAAATATTTACTGTAGATGGTATCATAGAGTATGAAGTTATTAAGGAAAATTCGATGGATGAGGCTATAGCAGTTTTATACAACACAATAGAACGACAAATACAGAGGAGCAAATATGAATATAATAAAGTATATAAAGCATTAATAATTGATTGTGGTGGAGGAACAACGGACTTAGCAACATGTAAGTATAAAATAGATCATGATAGTATAAAATACAATCTTGATATATCTACAAGTTTTGAAAATGGAGATGAAAATTTTGGTGGAAATAATATAACATATAGAATAATGCAATTTTTAAAAGTTATATTAGCATCAATATATAGTGATTCAAAAATAATAAGTGTTGATGAATTATTAAGTATAGACACAGATTTATTATATAAGACAATCGACCAATATGATAATGTAAATAAAATTTTTTCTAAACTAGAAGAAGAATATGATAAAGCAGAAAATATAATTCCAACTAAATTTTCTAATTATGAAAATAAAATGAGTGAGGAATATAAAAATATAAAAAATAATTTCTATATTTTGTGGGAAGCGTCGGAAATGTTGAAAAAAGAATTTTTTAATCGGAGTGGTAGATTAAGAACTAAATTCAATATTTCAAAAAATCTGATTGAAAAAAATGACTTTCATATAACAAAATTAAAAGCTTGGAAAATATTTATATTAAAAAATAATAGTTTTATAAAAATTAGTGAATTTCCAAATATAACATTTACAATTAAAGAAATTGAAAAAATTGTAAAACCGGATATATACAATATGCTGAAAAAATTTTTAGACACATATTATAAACAGGGTAAATTATTAGATTACTCATTAATAAAACTAAGTGGTGAATCAACAAAAGTCACTATGTTTCAAGAAGTTTTGAAAGAGTTTGTTCCAGGCAAAATGATAGAGTTTAAAGATATGAATGTCGAAAATAATCACGAATTAAAATTAAATTGTCTTGAGGGGGTTATAAAGTATTTAAACTATAAAAGATTTGGTCATATGAATGTAAATATTTTTAATGAAGTACCTTTAGTACCTTATTCCATATGGGGAGAACAGTATAATGGGAGAAAAGAAGAGTTATTAGAAACATCAAGCATAGCTGAAAGAAAGTTTGGATATATAGATAAATTTTCAACAGTTGTAAATTTAAAGTTGTTTCTTTATAATTCAGAGGAAACTCTTAAGAAAGAATTAATGTATGAAAATAACCATACATTTTATGAGGAGTTAGATGCAGAAAATGTTATTCCTAGATTTAAATATATTATTTCACAACATGATACAGACACTATTACGAATGAATTAACAAGATTTTTTATATATACAGATGAAAACAGTTGGGGATTCTATGTTTGTCCTGTAAAAAGAGAAAATGATCAATTATATCTTGGAAATGAAAAATATTATCCATTTGAAGAAGAACTTAGTAATGTAAGCTTTTTTGATGGAAATCATTAGAATGATAAAAGTGTGATGACAAAGAGATGTATATTATAGAAAAAAATAATGAAATAATTTGGTTTCTTCCTCCATTACTAATAATTTTATTATTAGTGACAATAAAGTTACCAATTAATAATTTAACAGAAGATAATAAAAATTCTTATATGAGTTCTCTATTTAAAATAGGATATATATATATTATAAATACGAATATAGTAAATAAATCTATAACTGAAATAAATAAAACTAAAATTAATATAGAAAATGAAATGAAAATTAAATCACTTTTGAGTGAGAGTATTACCAAAGAAAAAGAATTAAAAAATTATATAAAATTAGAGACAAGTGTTTTGAATAAACCAAAAAATAAAAGTAATTTAGTAATGGAAAATACTAATTTATATAAAATTAAGGAAAATTTAGGTAATTACACAGAATTAGAGTTAAAAGTTGCAAATATGCCAGAAGGTAGGGAATTATATTGGCCAGTCCTTTCATCAAAAATACATAATGAATTTAAAATTAGTGATAATCCAGTTTTTGAAATTGAAGGTATACATAAAGGGATAATCATAGAAATAGAAGAAGAGATGGTAGTAAAATCTTCAATAAATTCTAAAGTAATTTCAATAGATATTAAAGAAAATAATAAATACTCTATTATTCTGGAAAGAAAAGATGGATTGAGAGTAAAATATGATTTATTAACAAAAATATTTGTTTCAGAAGGAGAGATAGTAAACGAAGGGGATAAAATAGGAGAGGCTAAAGAAAATATAAATTTTGAGATATCAGTAGACAATCATTCAGTTGATCCAATGTGGTTTTCATATCATTGATAGTAGATTTGATTAGATGGATATTATCCATCTAATCATTCTATATTATTTTAATAATTTTCAGTATTAATCTCGAAGTACGCTTGTTCATGTAAACAAGCTGGACATTTAACAGGAGCAGTTTCACCTGTGTGAACATATCCACAATTAGTACATTTCCATTCTACAACTTCATTTTTCTTAAAAACGAGTTCTTTTTCAATATTGTCAATTAATTTTCTATATCTTTTTTCATGTCTTGCTTCCACTTCAGCAATTTTTAAAAATGCAGTAGCTATTGCTGGGAAACCTTCTTCTTTTGCTATTTCAGCAAACTTAGGATAGTCAACATATGATTCTTCATGTTCACCTGCAGCAGCAGCTTTAAGATTTTCTAGAGTAGTCTCAAATAAAGCTATTGGGTACTCCGCTGTTATTAAAAGGGCATTATTTTGTAATTCTTTGTCTTCGTTTAAAAATTTAAAAAATCTTTTTGCATGTTCACTTTCCTGTCCCGCTGTTTCTTCAAAAATATTAGCAATTTGCACATAACCTTCTTTTCTAGCTACACTAGAATAATATGTGTAACGACGATTTGCCTGTGATTCACCAGCAAATGATTTTAATAGATTTTCAGCAGTTCTTGTTCCTTTTAAATTCATGTCTAACCTCCAGTATTATTTTAAATTTAGTTTATTTTTTGAAAAAAGAAACTATTATTCCAACAATTAACAGTCCTACCAAAAAAAATAAGATATTCAAAGGATTAAAACCTTTGCTATTTGTAGTATTTTTTTTCTCTCTTTTTTCCTTTTTACTTTTGTAGTACTTTTCATCTCTCATTAATAGTCACTCCTTATTTCAATTTTCCCTGCTCAAATGCTTGTCTTTCTAATTCTCTTATTCGATCTTCAGTTTTTGGGTGTGTTCTGAATAAGTCTGCTAAGCCACCAAGTCCTTTTAGGGGGTTTACAATAAACATATTAGAGTAAGATGGATTTTTCTGATGCATTGGTATTCTGCCACTATACGATTCTAGTTTAGATAAAGCATTTCTTAAGTACAAAGGATTACCAGAAATTTCTCCACCAAAACGATCTGCCATAAACTCTCTTTTTCTTGATATCGTCATTTGAATAATTGAAGCTGCAATTGGTGCAAGTAATACAACAATGAAAGCTAGTGGATTAGTTTTTCGATTACCATTTTCATCGGTATCACCAATTGGCATATATAGCATAAATTTTGAAATATATGAAATAGCACCTGAAAATGTAGAAGCAATAGTACTAATTAGTATATCACGATGTTTTACGTGACCTAACTCATGTCCTAATACGCCAGAAATTTCATCATCAGTCATTAAATCTAAAAGACCTTGTGTACATGCAACGGCAGCATGTTCTGGATTACGACCGGTTGCAAAGGCATTTGGTTGCTGTTCTGGAGTTATGTATAGTTTAGGCATAGGTAATCCAGCTTTTGTAGATAAATCTCTTACAATTTTATATAATCTAGGGTCAGTAGATTCTGTAACTTCTTGTGCTCTATAAGCACTAAGAACCATTTTATCACTATTCCAATAACTAAAAAAATTCATTCCAGCAGCTATCAATAATCCAATTAATGCACCTTGTTTACCACCAATTGTATCACCTAAAAACATAAATAGAGCGACAAGACCAAACATTAGCAAAAATGTTTTTATTTGGTTTCCAAACATTATATTCTCCTTTCAAAAATATTTTAATTATTAACAATATAATTGTACTACATAAAGTTAAAATATTCAATTGACAAAAACTATAAAAAATAATATTATTTATTGTGGCTTGGATTAATTAAATTTTATAGAATGGAGTGGTATGATGAAGTTGATAAGAAAATTATTTTTGGCATTAATGATATTATCTGTTGTAGTAGGATGCACATCATCAGCAATAACTGGAAGAAAACAATTAAAGTTAGTTGATGAAAAGAAACTAGTTGATGAGTTTGCAATAGAATACAAAAAATTAATTTCAGAAGCAGATTCTAAAGGACTAATAGCTAATTCTTCAAAAGAAGGTAAATTAGTTAAAAAAACAGGTGAAAAAATATCTGTAGCAGTTATTAAATATTTAAATGAAAATGGAATGTCTGATAGAGTTCCACTGTTTGTTTGGGAGTTTAATACAATTAAGGAAGATGAGGTCAATGCATGGTGTGGTCCAGGTGGAAAGATTTTATTTTATTCTGGGATATCTAAAATTGCTAATAATGAAGATGCAATAGCTGCAGTTATGGCACATGAAATATCACATGCAGTTGCAGGACATTCTGCAGAAGGGGCAAGTAATGCAACAGCGGCTTCAGCAATTATGATAGGAAAACAAGTAGCAGATATATTAACAGGTGGTAAGACAGCAGTCATAAGTAATGATACTTTATCACAAGGATTGAGTCTAGGATTATTAAAACATAGTAGAACACAAGAGTATGAAGCAGACAGAATGGGAATGATATTTATGGCAATGGCAGGATATAATCCAGAGGAAGCAATTAAAATGCAAGAAAGATTAGCTGAATTAGAGAAAAATAAATCGTACCCTGAATATCTATCATCACATCCTTCATCAGCAAATAGAATAGAGAAGTTAAAAGAATATTTACCAGAAGCAATGAAGTATTATAATAAATAGAGAAAGGCGACTAATGTCGCCTTTATTGTTTTTTAAATAATCTATTTATGATGATAGTTACAATTTTTGATATAGTAATTGTTGATATAACTCCAATTACAGTAGCAATAAAACGCCCTATAATATACTCATATGTTGTTCCACTTGGGTGTTGTAGTAATACACCTAGTAATGTAACTGTACCTACAGTGGCTGTTGGACTTCCTTTAACTTTATAAAAAAAATAGAAAAGTAAAGCAGTCCCAAGTGCACATAAGAGAGGAACATAAATTACAACAGGTATACGTGTTGCATAAAGATTATTTAATATAATTGCAATAAAAAATGCAACAAATGATCCTAAAAGTGTACCATATATACGTTTTGTTCCTACTCTATAAGTATCTTTATCCTCTATTTGTGATGCAATAGCAGAAGTGACACCAGCTATGAATATAGAAAATGTATCAAAACTTACAGGACCAATAGAAACTGCATTTGCAAATAACATATACATCACTAATACACTAAAATAGACTGAAAGACTAGTTTTTAAAATATGTATTTTTTGAGTATAAGTAATCATAATTATGCTCCATTCTATATTTTTGTATATACTAGCATAATTTTTTTAAAAAAACAAATATAAATAGCCAATAAAGTGCTATAATTAGATAGATAATAATAATTTAAAAAAGGAAGATAAAATGGAAAATATATTGAGTATTGCACCTATGGTCGATAAAACAGACAAACATTTTAGAAATTTTATAAGAATGATATCAGATAAACCAATATTATACACAGAAATGATAACTGCAAAGGCAATAATAAATGGTAATCTAGATTATATTTTAGGATTTGATGAGATAGAACATCCTATAGTTTTGCAGATAGCTGCGACAAATAAAGAAGAGGCATATCAAGCTGTTAAAATGGCTGAAAAATATAATTATGACGAAATAAATCTTAATGTTGGATGCCCATCTGATAAAGTTTCTGGTAATATGATGGGAGCTTATTTAATGGCATTTCCCGAATTTGTCTCTGATATGATACTAGAAATGAAAAAAGCTACCAATAAATCAATTACAGTAAAACATAGAATAGGTATAGATGGTAAAAATATATTGCCTAATTATTTAGATAGAACACTTTTAGATAGATATGAAGATATGGAGAGATTTGTAAAAATAGTTAAAGAATCAGGAGTAAAAAAATTTATTGTTCATGCAAGAATTGCTATACTTGAAGGACTAGATCCAAAGCAAAATAGAGAAATTCCACCAATCAGATATGAGGATGTTTATAGATTAAAAAAAGAAAATTCAGATTTGATTATAGAAATAAATGGCGGAATTAAAACATTTGAGGATGCAAAAAAACATTTAGAACATGTCGATTCTATAATGATTGGCAGAGAAATATATGATAATCCAATGATACTAGTCAAATTAGATGAGTTATATGGAGTCAAGAATAAGATTGAACGTAAAGAAATAGTGGAAAAAATGTTGATGTATGTTGAATCTATGGAAAAGAGAAGTGAACGTCCACATTCGTTCTTGATGCATACACAAGGTCTATTTCATGGGCAAAAAGGGAGTAAATTTTGGAAAAGATCAATTAATGATCCAAAAGCAGATTCAAATACATTGAGAAAAATTTTAAAATTATTGGTTTAAAGCATTTAAATGACTTGACAAAAGTTTATTTTAATGGTATCAATACTTATATGTAATAAATACATTTTAATTATTATATTGAATGTTAAATATAAAATTCACGAAGGAGTGTTGAGATTATGAAAGTAGCAGTAGTAGGTTGTACACATGCTGGAACAGCCGCAATACTAAATTTAAAAAGAATTTATCCTGATTCTGAGGTTACAGTATTTGAAAGAAATGATAATATTTCATTTCTTTCTTGTGGAATCGCATTATATGTAGGAGGAGTAGTTAAGGATCCTCAAGGACTTTTTTACTGTTCTCCAGATAAATTAAGAGAGTTAAATGTAGATACTAGAATGAGACATAATGTGGAGTCTGTTAACTTAAAAGATAAAAAAATAATAGCAAAAAATCTTGAAACAAATGAAATAATGGAACAAAGCTTTGATAAAATGATAATTACTTCAGGTTCTTGGCCTATAATACCACCAATAGAAGGTATAGATTTAAAAAATATACTATTGTCTAAGAATTACAATCACTCTAATGCAATAATAGAAGCAGCCAAAGATTCTAAAAAAATTATTGTTGTAGGTGCAGGATATATAGGTGTTGAGTTAGTAGAAGCATTCAATGATCAAGGAAAAGAAGTTGTATTAATTGATGCAGAAGAAAGAATATTGAGTAAATATTTAGATAAAGATTTTACAGATATAGCGGAAGAAGCCTTTACAGATAGAGGTATTAAAATATCTACTGGTGAAAAAGTAGTCAAATTTGAAGGAATTGATGGGGAAGTTAGTAAAATAATAACTGATAAAGGTGAATATGAAGCTGACATGGTTATAATGTGTGTTGGATTTAGACCTAATACAGATATATTCAAAGGGCAATTAGATATGCTGCCTAACGGAGCGATAAATGTTGATGAATATATGAGAACAAGTGATAAAGATGTAATGGCAGCAGGAGATTGCTGCTCAGTATTCTTTAATCCAACTAGAGAACATATGTATATACCACTTGCAACAAATGCAGTAAGAATGGGAACTCTAGCAGCAATAAATATAATTGAGGATAAAATAAAACATCCAGGAACTCAAGGAACATCAGGAATAAAAATATATGAAAATAATATGGCATCTACTGGTATTACAGAAGAGACAGCAAAACATTTGGGTATAGATGCTGACTTTGTATATGCAGTTGATAATTATAGACCAGAGTTTATGCCAACTTATGAAAAAGTAACTTTAAAAGTAGTATTTGAACGTGAATCTAGAAGAATATTAGGAGCACAATTGACATCAAAAGCTGATTTAACGCAGTCAATTAATACAATATCAGTTTGTATCCAAAATAATATGACTGTTGATCAATTAGCATTTATTGATTTCTTTTTCCAACCACACTATAATAAACCGTGGAATTTTATTAATTTAGCAGGATTAAATTCATTGAAATAGCAATAACTTATTTATATGTTAAAGGCGAACTACTGATATAGTTCGCCTTTATTATAATTTGTATATCCCAAAATAAAAAAGTTGATTAAAATAAGTAATTGTTATATAATATATATAAAATTTTATAAAAGGAGTGATCTGGCAATGAAGTTTCATAGGTATATTATATTTTTATTGATTTTTTATTTTTTAGAAACTTTAACATTCTCACAAAATAGATTGGAAGTAGATAACAAATATAATGAGGCAAGTAATATTGATGGCTATCAGAAAAAAATAAGTGAATATGATTTTGATAATGATGGTATAAATGAAAAGGTAATAAATTTTTTTAAAATAAATGGAAATAAAATTGATTCCTATATAAATATTTTCACTAAAGAAAATGGAAGTTATAGACTTGGTTATCAAATTTTCAACTCAGTCCCATTAAATATATCAGATATTGATAAATTTAATGATAAAATGGTTAAAATAAAGGATTATTATAAAAAATTCTCTAATGGAATACAGCCTAATGAGATTAGGTATGTTAATATATACGTAGATAATCAGACTGAAGATTTAAAGATGAATTTGAAGTATTCTAAAAATTCTCCAAAAGATTTGAATAACTTTATCTTTATTAAATCTCTTTCAAATTTACAGAGTTCACCAAATATTAAATCTAATAATTTAGGAACACTAAAATATACTGAAAAACCAGAACTGATATTTGATTTGACATCCTTAATAAATGGGAAAGAGGAATTGTGGTATTATGTGAAAAATAACAATAAAGGAGTTATAAAAGAAGGTTTTTTAATAGGCACTAAAGGTATTAAAAGAGGATTTTATTGGAATGAAATAAGTAATAGAATTAATATGATAAATTCATTTATAGTGGAGTCGAATAAAAATAATAAAGATTTATATGTCATTTTAGCATACGTACCATTATCAAAAAATTATTTTAGTCCTGTAGATAAATTTGGAAACAGATCGACACAAAGTATAAAAGCGTATACTAATAAAAATTTAGAAGGAGAATATATAAATATTCCTGACCAAAGTTTATTTAGGAAATTGTCAGAAACTACTGAATATATTGAACTTGAAACTCCTTTTTATGGTGGCCCTTATTATATAAAAAATAACAATAAATTTTATAAAAAAGTAACACTAAATGATAAAATAAATAAATATATAGCAGTAGATACAAGTAGCCAATCTGAAGTTGCTGTTGAACGAAATATAGAAAGTAATAAGTATGAAGTTATCACATATTCTTTTGTTACAACTGGAAAAGATAATGGATATTCATCTTATGATACACCACACGGAGTATTTATGGTAGCTCATACTAGAACTTATATGATGTTTACAAGAAATTTAAAATCAACTGAGAATATTAAAACAATACCAAAAAGATTATTAGCAGGTCAAGATCAAGTTGTAGCAGGAGAGGCACCATATGCAATTAGATTTAGTGGAGGTGCTTATTTACATGGAGTTCCTGGTCCAATTGGAGCGAGCAGTGCATCTAAATGGTACACAGCATCTAGAATAGGAACTTATAAAGAATCTCATAAATGTGTAAGACATTATGATGATCAAATAAAATTCTTATTTGAATGGTTGAGTGTGGAAAATTATAATAAAGATGATAGAGAAATTCCACTAAAAGAAGATGCAATTGTTTTTGTTCTTTAAATTTGTAATCATCAATTTATAATATAGAATAGAATGCATATATCAAAAGAACTATTTAAAATTTCAATCATTTGACAATCTTGATTTTGGAATATAATATTGTTATTTGATAAAAATATACAAAAAGATACTAAAAGAATATGAAGGATACTATGAAGGATTAGAAAAGACAAAAGAAGAAAAAGAGCATAAAATTCAAGAAATAAATCAAATATTAGATATAATGGAACAATTTTAAGAAAATTAGAGAGGAGAAGT
>RRZU010474693.1_pt1 | contig 10875 bp, 8 predicted proteins | sample 2165561 | NCBI WGS metagenome assembly RRZU01 (sample SAMN10456909, study PRJNA506462) | wastewater metagenome | isolation source: wastewater sludge | place: USA: Moscow, Idaho | reverse complement strand
GTTCCGCGACCGAGCCGTGTTCCCCATCGTTCACGAACAGCAGGTGCTCGGCTTCGTCGGACGCCCCCACCCCGACGCGACCGACCTCGACCACGCTGGACCGAAGTACCTCAACACGCCCGAGACGCTGCTGTTCCACAAGCGGGCGCAGCTGTTCGTCGCCGGAGCACGCCATCTGGACGCCGGCGGCATCCCCGTCGTCGTCGAAGGACCTACCGACGCCATCGCCGTCACCCGCGCCAGCCAAGGCCGCTACGTCGGCGTCGCACCGCTCGGCACCAACCTGACCAGTGAGCAAGCCACCCAACTCCGGGGCTACGGTGTCGATCCGATCGTTGCCACTGACGCGGACGTCGCCGGCCAGGTGGCCGCGCAGCGGGACTACTGGATCCTCACCCCGCAGCTCCTCCAGCCGCGCTATGCAGCCCTGCCTGAAGGCTCCGATCCCGCCGAACTCTTGGCCACGGGCAGCGCCCCGCAGCTCGTTGATGCCCTCGACCAAGCTCGCCCTCTGGCCGATGTCCTCATCGACGAGCGCCTTGCCAACCTGCCCCCCGTCGAAGCGGCCCTCGCCGCGGCGCCCGTCATCGCCGCCCGACCCGTCGACGCATGGGAACCCGCCGTCCACACCGTGGCGGAGAAGGTCAACGTCGACGCCGATGTCATCCGCTCCAGCGTCGTGGCGTTCATCCGGGCCTGGAACAACGACCCAACCCACGTCGCCGACCAGCAACTCGGCCTCACCGCGAAGGTCCGCGACCGCCTCACCGCGGCCGGGAACGCACGCCGCTGGGAGTCGCTCGCCATGAAGGTGGATCCCCGCCTGGTCGCGGACCCTCACTGGCGGGAGCTCGCCTGTGTCTTGCGGGATGCCCACGACCAGCGACTGGACGTGCCCGCCGCCATCACCGTCGCTCTCGAAGAGGGTCCCCTCGAACTGGCAGGCCCCGCAACCGATCTGGCCGGCCGCCTGCGTCGACTCACCTACCCGGAACCGTTCGACCAAGATGCGGCCGGTCATGACGACGAACCCCGGCGCAACGACAACCTCCACCACCAGAGCGAACCGAACCGAGAGAGCGCTCGGATCAGCTGGTAGACACACTGCTGCAGAGCCATAAACGTCCCGCGCGAGCGGCGGGACAGCCGGCGCTCCCGTCTTGCGTATCCGCAGTAACTGCGTATTCTTTGGTTCGTGGGAACTGGAAGAGAACGACTCGACGCGCTGATCGGCGACGCAGCCGCCGCGCTCAGCCAGGCCGAGCGCTCTGCGACGGCCAAGGACGCGCTACCGCTGCTGAGTAGAGCGCAGGAGCAGTTGACGCGGGCGATCGACGAGGCGATGGCCGCTGCGGTCCTCGAGGAGGGAACGTCGCTTCGCCAGGTCGGGCAGTTGGCCAGTCTCTCGGAGAACGCCGTGGGACCCCGGCTGGCCCGCACCGCCCGACTGATGCCTTACGCCACGCCCGAGGGGCGCGTGACCAGGACATCAGTTGAGCGTGCCCGCTACGACGCCGAAACCGGACGCCCCGCCCCCACCCCCGACCACCCGATCGAACCGCTCAGGTTCCGGCGTCGCCGCGACACCTGACACTCTCGAAGGAGACGACGATGACCGACCCCAACCTCCCCCACCTGTACTTCCTGCTTGACCGCTCCGGCTCGATGCAGTCCATCCGCGACGACACGATCGGCGGCTTCGACGCCTTCATGGCCGAGCAGCGCCAGCACGCCGGTGACTGTCGCGTCACCCTCGCCCAATTCGACGACCGCTACGAGGTCGTCTACACCGACCGGCCCATCGCCGACGTCCCCGGCCTCGACCTGCAACCCCGCGGCACCACCGCCCTGCTGGACGCCATCGGCCGCCTCGTGACGGACACCGGCGCCCACCTCGCCTCCCTGCCCGAGGACCAGCGGCCCGGCGCCGTCATCGTGGGGATCATGACCGACGGCTATGAGAACGCCTCCCGCGAGTGGACCCATCCCGCCATCAAGTCGCTCGTGCAGCAGCAAACGAAGACCTACAACTGGGAGTTCCTCTACATGGGCGCTGACCAGGACGCGATCGAGGTCGGCGCCAGTCTCGGCGTCCAGGCCAACCGGTCAATGACCTACTCCCGGGACGCCTCCGGCCCGGCCATGGCAGCCACCTCGGCCGTGGTCGGACGCCTCCGCGCAGCCAGGGCAACCGGAGCGCCAGCGGCGGACATCGGCTACTCCGCCGAAGAACGGCAAGCGTCCGCCGGTGCGCCCTCTGGTCGTCCGCCCAAGAAGACCCGTCCGACCCGCTGATGTCAGGCGACGCAACGATGATGGCGCTCGACTGGCCAACGTCCCGGCCAGTCCGTCATGGACCCCAGCCATGAACGGAAACGACGTCATGTTCACCGCCGCCCTGAGCCTTCTCGGCGCCTTCATCGGCTTGGCCATAAGGTCTCGGCTGGCGGACCTCGCGTACCGCCGCGACGGAGAGGTCGACCAGCCCTACCCGGGGCCGCGCTGGTAGATCCCCGTCGCAACGGCGGCGGCCAGTGGACTCCTCGGGTGGCGCTTCGGAGTCGACCGCTGGCCGTTGCTCCTGCCCACCCTGTCGCTCGCGTGGTTTGGCCCGTGGCTGTCCGCCATCGACCTCGACGTCCGCCGGTTGCCCAACCGCCTTCTTGCGGTCCACGGCGCCCTCGTGGCTTTGGGGGTGGGAGCCGCCGCCATCCTCACCGGCGACCTCAGCATTGCCATCCAGCCGCCGTCGGTGCGGTAGTCGCGTTCGTGGTCTTCTCGATCCTCGACCGGGTCCGGCCCGGCGGTTTCGGTTGGGGCGACGGCAAGTACATCCCGATCATTGGCGCCGCAACCGCAGCGGTTAGCCTCCGCGCTGCGTGGTGGGCATTCCTGATTGCCTGCGTCGCGGCCGTTCTGGCCACCCCGTTCCGGCGGAAGCGCACGGCTTTCCCCTTCGGACCATGGCTGGCCATGGCGCCGTCTTGGCGGTCACACTGCTCGGATGACGCGGACGCACCACCTGCGCCTCAGATACTGCTCACAATGCGCTCGACGACACCCAGACTCAGCACCCTCCGCGCGCCATCCACGTCACCGATCCGGGCCGCGAGGGTGCCCTCCGCCAATTCGGGTGGGAGCAGATCGGCGAACTTGAGCCCTTCCACCGCCCGACGGTCCACCCGGGGATGGACCTCAGCAAGATCGCTGCCGAAACGAACCCGGGCTTCGCGCAGCGCACCGCTGAGGTCATGGGCGCGCGCGTCTGGGTGGAGGGTGATCCGTTCGTTGTCGAACGTCTCGATCGGGTCGAGAAGTTGCGGTGCCACGGCTTGCAAGGCAGCGTGCAGGACGGCGTTGCCGCGGCTGCCAGCCCAGGTCCACCAACGGAGACCCTCGGAATCACGCATCACCACTGACCGCGTCGGGTCGACCCGAGCATCCCACTGCACCCTCAACTCGCCAATCCGCGCCTCAGCCCGCTTCGTGATCATCGCACCGGCAGGGTCGTGGCCTAACAGCACGCGACGCATCGCACCAGTGAGCGCGAAGCTTCGGGGCGGCGCTCCCGTACCCGCCCAACGCGCCAGCCCCGGTCCTGGCGCCGGTTCGACGTACGCTCGCCGCCGTTCCCAGTCCATTCCGGTCACTTTCCACGACCGACCGCCGAGCGCAATGACCCGGGGACCGGTCACCTTGGACAGCAACACCATGGGGTCGACGACGCCGATCTCGTCGCGTCCGTGGAGAACCGTCACCTGAGGGTCAGTCGTGAAGACCGTCATGAGTTCCATGAAGTGCCGACGACCGTACTTGCGCTCGGCCTCTGGACCCACGAACAACATGTCCGTGTCCACATCGAGGTGCCCCGTCTCCACCAGCCAGTCGGCGATCACGCCAAGGGCTCTCGGGGACGCCAGCGCCAAGCCGCCCAGCCACTCTGGCCAGGTGAGGCGTCCAACCCGCCCCTCCTGCAGCGCCAGCGCAAGCAGCTGCTGGGCCGCCACGTGCTGGGGTGTGGGCGTGGGACGGATGGGCTCGACGTAGCCCTCAGACCAGAGCAGGGCGAGCCCGAACCCACGCAGGAGTTCGGTGTCGTCCGTGGCGAGCATCAGGATGTTCCGAACCGTTCCCGGACGCCGTCCCGTCCGACCCAGACGCTGAAGCAGGGAGGCCACCGAGCCCGGAGCCCCAATCTGCACCACGCGATCGAGGTCTCCAACATCGATGCCGAGTTCGAGCGTCGAGGTCGACACGATCACGCAGTCCCTCGATTCGGCGAACGCGGCCTCAGCGCGCCGCCGTTCCACCGCTGAGAGGCTGGAATGAGACACGAAGGTCTCGACACCGGCGTCGTGAAGTCGCCCCGCGAGCCGTTCGACCACTCGCCGCGAGTCGGCGAACACCAGCCGCTTCTCCCCGAGATGCAGGCTGGCAATCACGACGGAGGCGTTGTCGACGGACCCGACGTAGTCCAGCTCGAGCTCAGGCACAGGCCCGCCTCCGGCGTGCGGGGCCACCACCACACCGGGTCGGACGCCGGCGCTGCTGCCCTGGAGCCAAGTAAGCAACTCCCGCGCGTTGCCCACCGTTGCCGACAGTCCAATCCGCTGCAGAGGGCGACCTGCGATTCGGGTGAGTCGTTCGAGGACGGCGAGCAGGTGCCAACCTCGGTCGTCGCCGGCGAACGCATGCACCTCGTCGACGATCACAGCTCGCACGTCGGCCAGGACGACGCGGGGATCCACGGTTGCCGACACGAGAATGGACTCCAGCGATTCAGGGGTGGTGAGCAGCACATCTGGACGCTCGACCGCCTGCCTACGCCGGACGCCCCGGCTCGTGTCCCCGTGCCGCACCGACGCGTCCCGCCCGAGCCAGCGGGCGTAGCCGCGCACCCGGGGTTCGAGGTTGTTGAGGAGGGCGCGCAGCGGGGCGAGGTAGAGCACCGAGGTGCCCCGCGAATCCTCGTTGGCCATCCGGCTCAAGAGGGGGAAGAGCGCGGCCTCGGTCTTGCCTCCCGCAGTCGGTGCCAGCAGGAGTGCATCCGAGCCTGCGAGCACCGGTTCGACGGCGGAGTCCTGCAGAGGCCGCAGCGCTGACCAGCCGAGTGTGTTGACGACGTGGTGCTGCACGACAGGGTGCAGCAGGTCGAACCCGGTCATCAGGCGGCGCCGGACGTCACAGCTCGAGCGCGACGCCGTCCGCGCGCGCCGGTGGGCGCGCGGCGTTGCGCTCCACCTCGGTCAGGTCGCCGTCACCGATCGTCAGTGCGTAGTGCTGACGGGGATCGAAGTCCGCGAACTGGTCGACTCGATCGAGGACGTCGGCGACCAGCTTCTTGAGGAAGACGCGCGGCGCGATGCCGACCTTGCCGCCCAGCGATCCGGTGACCGCGTCCGCCAGTGAAGCCACGTAGGCGTCGTCGACCATTGATCGCACGCGGACGGCGTTGTCAGTGCCGTCGGCGTACAAGTCCCGAACCCTCTGCCCAACCGCAAGCAAGGCGGCTCTGTCGAACCCGGGCAGCCGCACCTGCACCGCACGAGGGTTGTCGAATCGGGCGTCGGTGGTGAAGTCCGTGTGGAGTCGCTGCGCCAGAGGTGGCAAGCGGGGCACTCCCGACGGGCCGTCGAAGAACGCAGGCGTGCCGGTGATCACGAGGTACAGGCCGGGGTAACGTCCGGCGTCGATCTCGTCGATGAGCTGCCGTAGCGCGTTGAGCGCCTTGTCGCGGACGTCGCCACGCACCCGTTGCAGGGTCTCCACCTCGTCCAACACCAACAACAGCCCCGGGTGTCCGGCATCGCGCAGCACCGTCAGCAGGCCCTGCAGGAACGACATCGCCCCGAAGTGGTCGAGGTCCCCCCGGACGCCGGCCGCGCGTTTGGCCGCGGAAGCGACGTGCGGCTGGCCACCCAGCCACGCCGCCAGCGCGTCCGCTGCGGGCCCATCCCCAGCCAACACGGCGGCACGATAGCCGCGCAGCGCCTGCGCGAACGCCGGCGTGTTGCTGCTGACTCCCGCCAGCCGCTGGTCGAGCAGGGCCTCCACCGCGGTAGCCAGAACGTGCTCCGAGGCGCCAGCCAAGGACGTGTCGGCGCTGAGCGCGTCGTCCTCCAGGGTAAACAGCCAGCCATCCAGGGTCGCGCGGAACGCGCTCGGCGGCACCGTGGCCGTCCGCAACGACTCGGTGATCCTCCGATACACCGTCTCCAGTCGGTGCAACGGAGTCTCCGTCTCGCTGACTTGAACCTCCGCGGACGCCCAGCCTTGGCGAAGGACGGCCTCGGCGAGATACCTGGAGAAGAACGTCTTGCCCGAGCCATACTCGCCCCGGACCGCCTTGAACACTGCCCCGCCGCCCGCGACGGCGTCGAGCTCGGAACGCAGCGCAGGCTCGAAGCGGTCGAGGCCGACGGCTAGGAGATCGAGGCCATTGGCGGGCACCGTCCCACGTCGCAACGCGTCGATCACCTCACGTCGCCGGCGCGGAGAAACCTCGGTCATCGTGGCACCCTATCGAGGGGGCGGACCGCTGAATGGCACGGCGTTCCGGAGGCTCGCAACGTAGCTGTCATAGTCGGCTACCAACGGTGGGTTGCCCAGGACTCGCCTGGCATTCAACAGTCCCGCGAGATAGCTCCGCGCCTCCGCGTGCTCGAGTCGTCCCTTGACCTCGGCGAACGCGATGATCTTGGTGGTGCTCGCCACCGTGATCAGCGGCTCCGCCGCCGCTCGACGCGCGGCATCGTGGTCATCGGTGAGAAACACCGTCGACAATCCGCGGTTCACGACGATGGCGATCGTCTCGGCTTCCCCCATGTGCTGGCTGGGCTCGGACTCGCCCGGCTTCCTCATGTGCTCGGCGATCGTTCGAGCGTCCACCAACTCCCTGGGTTCCCGGGATGAGTGGTTCGTGGAACACGTCGGACGAGTCGGCAAGGCGGGACAGCCCCGGCTGCTGAGAACTTCTGTGGCATTCCCGAGAAACGCTGAGCGTCCACTGGCCCGAGCCTCTGACGAACCACTCCAAGAGGTCATGCCGGTCGAGCAGGGTGAAGTTGATCAGGACCGTGTTGTCGGGGAAAAAGAACGTTGGCACGGTCAGTCGAGACCTTCGAGCAGGTCGCGATCGAGATCCGGGTCGGCCAGCGACGGCAGTTCGACTTCCACTTCACTCGCTGGCACCCCAAGCGCGTACGCCAGGGATTCGACGGGCGCCAAGCCCTGTGCAACCCGTTCCTCGAGGAGGCTCGTCAGTTCAGTGGGGACCCTTCGCTCCGCCGCCAGCTCCATGCGCAGCGTGATGGGATCTGGGCCCGGCGACCAGACCCAGTGGCGTCGAAGGAACGCTTGGGTGTTGAGGGTGAGTGCGGCGGCGGTCTCGACACCGGGTGTGAGGCCCAACGATCGCAGACGCACCGACAGTGCCTGCGTCGAAATGCCCCACTCCCAAAGGTGCTCGGCCAGCACCGGGAGGCTGAGCCTCTGCCAGTCGAACGACCGCAGTTCAGCCTCGGGCATCAGGAACTCTGCGGCAAAGGCGTTAGCAGCGGCCTCGTGGTCGCCGGCGTCACCCAGGGACTCGTCGCACAGGCTGTCCGCCGCGAGGTGTCCCAGTTCGTGAGCGATGGAGAAGTTCTGTCGGAACCAGTTCGGGGTGCGCTTGGCGACGATCACCCGACGGCCGTCGGCCACGATGGAGTACGCGTCCCCCGTGAGGTCGAGCACCCACACGTCGACGTCGAGCCTTCCCGTGATGCGGCCGGGCAAGTCATGGGTGAATCCGTCACCCAACAGGCGTCGCACTCCCGCGGCACCCAGACCCGCGACCGAAGCTCGACTCATCTGTGATGAGCCTGCCGGTAAAGCAGCGCCACGTCCTGGAGAATCGCCTTGTCCTCGCCGAGGAAGTCCGCCCCGTACCGACCCGTGGCGGGGTCGAACGTGTGGCGCGCGGCTAGCCGCCAGCCCAGAGGATCCTCTTCGCCCGTGACCAGCCAATGCATGGACACTCCGAGCGCAGAGGCCAAGCTGGCTACCTCCACCGCTGAGAACTGGCGAGCGCCCGAGATCGACTTCGACAGCTGGGAGTCGGAAAGTCCGACACTCGACGCCACGTCAGACTGGGTGCGTCCCTGAGCCGCGATGCGCTGACGGACGCGATCAGCAACCGTTGCGTTCATACGACGACTGTACGCCTCGTTTTTCGAAATGGGAAACCTTCATAGCCCACGTTTTCTCTACGACGCGGCTACCTCAGCCGTCACCGGCCCAGCCCGTACTGCTCTGTCAGCATCCTCTCGTCCAGCACGACGGCGCCTGTGGCGGGGTCGATGGAAAGCACGGGATAGCCCTCGACGTTGATCAGCTTCGCCACCTGACCCAGGGCGAGCTGCGCCCGCGTGACCGGGACACCCAGCGCCGTGGCCGCCTGCCCCGCTGTCAGCCGTCGGCTCGGCGAAGACGCCAACGCGTCCATCAACACCACCACCGCGGTATCGGTGACAACGACGCGCCCAGCAAGCCGCCGCTGATCTGCGTACGTTGACGACGCGACCAGGGCAGCGCCCACGCGGGTGGCTGCCGGCGCCGGCTCCGTGAACAGGTCAGGCTGGGCGACTTCGGGCGCGGTCGGGAGGGGCGGCGCAACCGCAGCCGACAGGCCCTCCCACCAGGACGGGGCCTGATAGGGGGCCGGACGCCAACGCTCCTCATCCACCCCGGAGGGGACCAGCAACACGAGCGGCACCACGACCTCGGCCGGCGCCGCGCCACCGTGGTAGCCGGCCTTGAGGGGCCCATACCGCAGCCGCTCAGAGACAGCCAGCACGGCGCGGTGATCCGGCATCAGAACCCGCGGCCCTGTCACCAACACCTCATCGTCGCCGACCTCACCGCCAGCGGCACGGTAACGCGTGTTGGCTCCGCCCGGGTAGGAGCGCTGGGCGCCGGCCCGACGTTCCACGACGTGCCCGTGGTCGGATGCGATGACGACGGCGCGACCAGCCTCGCGGGCACGCTGGAGCAGGGGCACCAGGTGCTTCACCGTGTCGGCTGTCCAGTCGGTGCCTCCCGGGTCGCTCCTGTCGAGGGCGTCGTCGATCGTGTTGAGCACGCACGTGACCAGCTTCTTCGAGGTGTCGGCGATCGCTGTCTTGACCTCGTCGGACACCGCGAAGCCCGGACGCGACGTGTCCAGGATCCGCTTGTGGAACAGGGGCGACTCCCCAAGACCCAGCCCGGAGACGAGGCGCTGGTAACCGGCGAGCTCAGTGGCCTGCTGGCCGGTCGTGAGCGTTCCGCACAGCAGCGACGTCCGGCTCGCGTCGGTGATGGAGGGGAGCACGGCCAGCGCGGCCCCGCGACGCCGCAGCCGGGGCAGCAGCGCCTCGGTCATCGCGACGTCGGTGCGCTGGTCGATGTCGGCCACCACCTCGGTGGCGACCCCGGTGCTCAGTCCGTCCAGCACCAGCAGCAGCGTCGGCTGCTTCCGTGCCACATCCGCGACCACGTCCGCCAGCACGTGCTCCAGCAGCCAGACGGGCGCGTCGGCGTCCCCCAGACTGCTCGCAACAGATGCCCCGCCGGACGTCTCGGCGAGTGCGCGCGCGAACTGCCGGTCGTGCTCGTCCCGCACCAGCTTCACCCGGGCCAGGACGTCCTCCAGCGCGGCAGCGACCCGCTCGTCTTCGACGCCCGTCGTCGCGTCGTTGACCGCCGAATCCACCCAGGCATCCACGTCGGCCTGCCGGCGAGCCAGAGCCGCCAACGCCCTCGGCGGATCCTCGGACGCCACTCCGGCCAACCACCTCACGAGGCGAACCGCCGCCAGCAGGGCCGGCACACTCGCCTCGAAGCCACGAAGCCGATGCTCGGCGACCAAGGCCCAGGCCGACTCGATGGAGGGGAGCCGATCCGCGGGATCGCGGCGAAGCTCGTCGGCCAGTCGGCGCAGCCGCTGGACCAGACCGGACCTCAGCACGGCCGAACGGATCGTCAGGGGTTCACCCTGTCCCTCACGGGCGAACTCGTCTGCACGCGCGAGGACTCGCGCGACTTCCTCGCGGCGAGCGTCGTCAGCCAGCAGGTCTCCCGCGACGGCGGTGGCTCCGGCGGCGAGAGCGCTCAACGCACTGGGCGGCACAGCCCCCCACCGGTGTTGTAGGCGGGCGATCACGAGGGCGGCGTCCGTGGTTGGGTCGGCGAGCAGCGGGTCGAGCACCAGGCCGAGGGGCAGCAGGTCGGAGACGGCGCCCCCCTCGACGAGCCGGGCCACCAGCGGCGCGGCAGGCCCCGTCGACGCGGAGATCCACGCGAGTACCGCGTCCGTCAGCGCGTCGCCGGCCAGGCGCCGCAGATCCCCGATGCGCGCCGTTCCCGTCCGCTTCGTCGACCAGTCGAGGACGCCCAGGAGGTCGAGCGGTCCGTCGGGGACGTCCAGCCAACGTCGCGCCACCGCGCCGAAGGCGTGGTCGCGGCTCAGCAGCCCAGCCGGCGCCGGAGGCCACCCTTCCGGTGGGGTCGCTTCCAGCAGTCCAGCGGCGATGTCCTTGTGGCCGGGCCCGCCCGCAAGATGGGTGTCGATCCCGGTCGCAGCGAATCGCTGTTGGACGGCCTGCCACGCGTCCGGCGATCGAAACCGCTGTCCGACCAGGTGGGCCAACAGCCCGGCACCGAGGTCGTCGTCACTGCGATCGGTCACCAGCACGAGCCAGCCGTCAGCGGGCCGCTCCGCCAGCGCCGCCCGCGCAGCCAGGGCCGACACGCACGGCACGACCGCCACGGTCTGCCCGTCGTGCTGGAACGTCTGGGGCTCTGCTCCCTGGGCGGTGGATCGGAATCCGAGGACGCCGTGGTCGTAGTTCTTCC
>RRZU011201539.1_pt1 | contig 10876 bp, 10 predicted proteins | sample 2165561 | NCBI WGS metagenome assembly RRZU01 (sample SAMN10456909, study PRJNA506462) | wastewater metagenome | isolation source: wastewater sludge | place: USA: Moscow, Idaho | reverse complement strand
CTGTGTTTGGCAGATGGTGGCGGCGTGCGCTTGGTGGTCATGGCGTGTGGGTGTTTTGTGTGTGGCTGCTTGGTGCGTTGGGGTTGGGTGTGTTGGCGCTCGGCGTGTTGGCGTTTGGTGTGATTTTGCGTGGCTTGCGCGGGCGGCCTGCCAGAGCAGCATCAAAGAGCCAGTTGGGCAGCAGGCGCAGCAGCTTGGCAACGATGGCCATTTGCCAAGGAATAACGCGGTAGCTGCTGCCTGCGGCAATGGCGGCGTAGGCGCGTTGGGCAAATTGCGCGGGGCTGAGCAGAAATGGCCGTGCGTAGGTGTCGTGCATGGTCATGGGGGTGTCGATATAGCCTGGCAGCAGGGTGGTGACTTGTATGCCTGCATCGCGCAGTTCACCACGCAGACTTTCGCAGTAGCTGATGGCAGCGGCTTTGCTGGCGCAATACGCGCCATGCCCTGGCAGGCCGCGTATGCCTGTGATGCTGGCTATGCCCACCAGCTTGCCACTGCCGCGCTGGCGCATGGGGGTGATGAAGGGGTGAAAGGTGGCGGCTAGGCCCAAGCAGTTGGTGGCGTAAATGTCGGCCATGACGCAGAGGTCGGCGCGCTCGGCGGTGTCAATGCCGTGGCTGATGCCTGCGCTGGCGATGACCACATCGGGCGTGCCTTGCGCAGCAATGCAGGCGTGGGCTGCGGCGATGATGCTATCGGGCACGGTAACGTCGGCAGCGTAGATGGCGTAGCGGGCGGGGTCGAGTGCGTGCTGCTCGGCCCACTGCGCTATGGCTTGCGTGCGCCGTGCAACCAGCGCTAAACGGTAGCCAGCCTGATAAAAGCGCCAAGCCAGCGCCTGCCCAATGCCGCTGGATGCGCCTGTGACAAAGAGCAAGGGCAGCAGGGGCGGCTGCGGCTGGGCGCTGGGGCGGCAAGATGGGGCGGGGGCAGGTGTTGCAAGAGCCATGACTGGGGGCGGGTAAATGGGCGGTGGTGGCTAGGCGGTGGCGACTGGGTGCTGCTAACTGGGCGGGGGCTGGTTTGCAAGCGCGGCGCGGCTGCATGCGGGTTGGGTTATGTTGGACTGCGCGGTGCGTGCTGCTGGTGAGGTGGGACTTTAGCGCAAAAGCTGCATGAAGCGTAGCGGCGCAAGAAACCCGTAGCAAGCTGCTAGGGAAAAGGCGCGAGGAGAAAGAGGGCTTTAAAACACATAAACCGCTGCAAGCAGTATTCATGCGGCTTACAGAGCAAAAATGCCCTGCAGGGCGCATAGGAGCTGGTTGTGGCTTTTTTGAAAGAAAAGGCAGTGATGCAGTGCTTTGCTGCGGCGCTTTGTTGTTGCGCTTTGTTGCGGGGCTTACGCGCAGTACAAAGTAACAGCAAAAAAGGTCTAAACCGTACAAGCAGTATTTATGCGCCTTGCAGACCGAAAATGCCTTGTAGGGCGCTTGAATACTGGTTGCGGCTTTTAATGGGCAATGGCTCAACAAAACCAATAACCCAAATACTTCTAACGTTTGATATGAGAGGCTAGAGCCAGCGTGTCGGGTCGAGCCATCACGATGGAAGGGGCAGAGCTCACTTTTGGAATACCTCGTATTGCAAGAACTCTTCCATGAAATCTGTGAAGGAAGCAGCAATACGGCGAATGCTTGGCGGCCGAGCATCATGCGCGTAGTAAACCACTGGGTATTCACCATTGACTAGACCTTGGCTTGTATCGAACAAGAACTGATCACCATCAGCCTGCATGAAGCACTCTGCAAAGCAGAGCATTCCGTTACTTGGAGGAGGCCAAACGCCACCTTTGCGTTTGACGACTGCCTGTTGTGCTGGAGGTAGCGAATCGAAAGGTGGAAATTCGTGCGCAAACGGATGCTGCTGCCCAAACTGCACAACGCCACCCATAAGCCAGAAACCACGAGCGCATTGAAGCAAGCGCTTGTATGACTCTGGAAGATGTACGCCGACTTCGGCCTCAATCTCTGCGATTTCCGCCGCCGAGGCACCGGGAAGGACTTCTTCCAACTCGGAATCTGCCGCGAGCTTTGAGAATTTCGGGAAATAAGGCTGGGTCAGATTGAGCATGTGAGGTCTAACGTAGAGCTAACCGAACGGGGTTGAGCGCCGGGTTAGGCAACAATCGCTTACTGCAATAGCATAGCGGCGGAAACGGCAATTCATAGCCATACTCCAGCAGTTGCAATACAAGACCACTCATTCCTCCTCCCCTATTCTCTTAAACAGCTTCGATGTGACATAGCCACCGACTGCCGCACCGATGCCTGAATACGGACCAGCAAAGAAAATATCAATCGGCCAAAACGACGCGCCACCGCCAGCGTATGGAACAAAAAACTCGTTATATACCGACCAAACTACATACCCAGAAAAACCAAGTACCCCTGTGATAACAACGCTTTTTGTGAAGGGCTGGAGGAGAGCGCCGCTCACAAGTGCGATAAGGAAAATTTCCAGCATGGGTTGGTTGCCTAACTACTGCTTGCCAGGCGCAGGCGCAATACTGGCGTGTACGCGGCCTTGTATGTTGATGACTTTGGTGCTGTTGGTAAAGTCCATGCCGCTGCCTGTGATGGTGTTGGCGCCGCGTGTGATTTTTACGGGCTGGTTGGTGCTGATGTGCTCTTGCCGATTGGTGGTTTTGAGGTAGTTGCTCTCGAAGATGATGGGGGCGTTGCTTGGGCTGCTTGGGTTGGCGGGGTTGGCTATGGCTGGAGCTGCGCTGCTGGTGTTGCCGCCCGTGCCTGTGTTTTTGGCGCTGCTTTTGGGCGCTGGCAGGTGTTCGACGCGCACTTGCTCGAATAGCTCAATGTTTTGCCCTTGTCTGTCAGAGATGGCGCGTACGGCGGTGGCATGGGTGGTGCTGCCGTGTTTGTCAATGGCGTAGGCGATGGGCTGCTGCACGCGCAGTTCGTCTGGGTTGGGGATGTGTTCGCCGTAGCTGCCGCGCATGGCGGTTTGCAGTGTGCCTGCGGGGGTGTAGCGGCGTAGCTCGAATTGGCGCATGTAGTAGTCGGGCTGGTTGTCGGGGGCGCGGGGCTGGTCGCTGCTGGCTTTGGGCATGCTTTTAACCAGCCAGGTGCTTACCAAGGCGAGCAAGAGCGCGAGCAGGAGTGGCAAAAAGTCGGTAAGCCGCCGCCAGATGATGTCGGGCAGGCGCTCTGGCGGGGTTGTGGGTGGCGTGGCGCTGGCAGACAGGGGTTGCAGGATGGGGGTGTTGTCGTCTGGCGTGGCGGGTTTTTGTGGGTTGCTCATGCGCTGCTGCCTTGTGCGTGAGGGGCGCTGGCGGCATTGCTGGCGCATGTTGTAGCCGCGTGGGGTGCGAGGTAGCTTTGCAGCAGGGCGGCGTAGCTACCGTTGGCGTGTAGCAGCAAATCGCAGATTTCGCGCACTGCGCCTGTACCACCTGCGGCTTGGGTAACGTAGTCAGCGCGGGCTTGCACTTCGGCGTGTGCGTTTGGCACAGATGCGGCAAAGGCGCAGCGGGTAAACAGTGGCAGGTCTGGCCAGTCGTCGCCCATGGCGGCGGAGTGTTGCCAGTCTAGCCCGAGTGTGTGCAGCATAGATGCGGCAGCGGCAGCTTTGTCGCTGATGCTGTAGGCAGCGTGCGTAATGCCAAGCGCAGCCAGCCGTGCGCGCAGGGCGGCACTGTCACGCCCTGTAATGATGCAGGGCATGATGCCCGCTTGTTGCAGCAGCTTTAAGCCGTGGCCGTCAAGCGTGTGGAATTGCTTGATGGTTTCGCCTGCTTCGGTGTAGAGCAGCTCGCCGCGTGTGAGGATGCCGTCTACATCAAAAAACACGGCGCGTATGCCCTGGGCGGTTTGTATGAGCTGGGGCGCAAAGGTTTGGACGGGGGTGTGAGGCAGGTTTTTCATATCACTTTGGCTCGCATCAGGTCGTGGGTATTGAGTGCGCCTGTGAGTTGGCCTTGGGCATCAACAACCAGCAGGCTGGTGATGCGGTAGTCTTCCATCATGCGGGCGGCATCGGCTGCGAGCGCGTCGGGGCGGATGCAGCGGGGCTGCGGGCGCATCAGGCTGGCGGCGGTTTGGTTGCGCAAATCGGTGCTGCCCGCTTCAAGCAAGCGGCGCAAGTCGCCATCGGTAAATATGCCCGCTACTGCGCCATTGCTATCAACCACTGCCGTAGCGCCCAGCCCTTTATCACCCATCTCGCGCATGATGGCGCTGAAGTCAGCCGTCATGGGAACGCGCGGCACTTCAGCGCCAGAGCGCATTACATCAGCTACTGTGGTGAGCAGCTTGCGCCCGAGTGCGCCGCCTGGGTGCGAGCGTGCGAAGTCTTCGGCCTTGAAGCCGCGTGCATCAAGCAAAGCCACAGCCAGCGCGTCGCCCAGCGCCATTTGCACTGTGGTGCTGGCAGTGGGGGCAAGGTTAAGCGGGCAGGCTTCTTTTTCAACGCTGCTGTCGAGCACAATATCGGCATAGCGTGCCAGACTGGATTGCGCCTTGCCCGTAATGGCAATAAGCGGCACGCCTTGGCGCTTGAGCACAGGCACAACGCGCGCAAGCTCTTCGCTCTCGCCGCTGTTGCTAATGGCAAGCACCACATCTTGCTGCGTAACCATGCCCAAATCACCATGCCCCGCCTCGGCAGGGTGTACAAACATGGCGGGCGTGCCAGTTGAAGCCAGCGTTGCGGCAATTTTGCGCCCCACATGCCCGCTTTTGCCCATGCCCATAATCACCACGCGCCCTTGCGCGGCGAGCATGGTGGCTACGGCAGCAGCCATTTGCTGCGCGGCTTGCGGCTCTTGCAGGCGGCGGGCAGCGTGCTGCAAGGCGGCGGCTTCGATGTTGAATGTGTCTTGCGCCAGTTGCAAGGCGCGGGCTGTGTTTAGCGGGCAGGCAGGCAAGGGTGGGGTGTTGGTGGCAGTCATGCCGAAGATTGTAGCGATGCCGCTTGTTTGCCGCCCAATGTCCTGATAAATTAAGCGTTAAATAAGCAATTGAATGCGCATGTGCAATACGGTTTTCAAGCCAATTTTCAAAGCGATATTCAAGGCAATCTTTAAAGCGAACGCCAAACCAGCCTTTAAACCAGACTTCAAGCGCATGCTTGACAGGCAAATGCAAATCAGCATCCCTAGCCAAGATAGGGCAGCTTTTTGTATTTGCACAAGCATACAAGCATACAAGCGTCTATGCACCTATGCGCGCAGGTGCTTGTATATTTAGAGCACGTTTTTTCGCTTGCAGTTTGTTTTTGCCCTGTTTTTTGTTGCCAAGTGTGGTTAATAAAGAAAAATTAGTGGCAAAGTAAGCATTTTTTGATGCGCAGCACGCCTTAGGCTTGTTACTATTGCAAAACTGCCATGCCAACCGTTGGGCATTGCGTATTTGAAAATGCACATGCGTAGTTTGCCGATGTGTGTGCCAAAATTGAAAAAACCATAAATCAAGGAATCAGAACGTGGACATTACCCAACTTTTAGCGTTTAGCGTAAAGAATAAAGCCTCTGACTTGCACCTCTCGGCAGGCCTGCCGCCCATGCTGCGCGTGCATGGTGATGTCAAACGTATCAATTTGCCCGTTATGGAGCACAAAGAAGTGCACGCTATGGTGTACGACATCATGAGCGATACACAGCGCAAACAGTACGAAGAAAACCTGGAGTGCGACTTTTCTTTTGAAGTCAATGGCTTGGCACGTTTCCGTGTCAATGCATTTAACCAAAAGCGCGGCGCTGCGGCTGTTTTCCGTACCATTCCCAGCAAGGTGCTAACGCTTGAGCAGCTCAATGCACCAAAGATTTTTCAAGAACTGGCACTCAAGCCACGCGGCATGGTTTTGGTAACAGGGCCTACTGGTTCGGGTAAATCCACCACGCTGGCAGCGATGATTGACTACTTGAACGACAACGCGCATGGCCACATTCTCACCGTAGAAGACCCCATTGAGTTTGTGCACGAATCGAAAAAGTGCCTGATAAACCAGCGTGAAGTAGGCCCCATGACGCACAGCTTTAGCAATGCCTTGCGTTCAGCCCTGCGTGAAGACCCCGACGCCATTTTGGTTGGTGAAATGCGTGACCTGGAAACCATTCGCCTTGCCATGACAGCGGCCGAAACTGGCCACTTGGTATTTGGTACGTTGCACACATCCAGCGCAGCGAAAACGGTTGACCGTATCATTGACGTGTTTCCCGCCGAAGAAAAAGAAATGGTTCGCGCCATGCTCTCGGAGTCGCTGGTAGCGGTTATTTCTCAAACCTTGTGCAGAAACAAAGACGGCAGCGGCCGCGTGGCAGCGCATGAAATCATGCTTGGCACGCCTGCCATACGCAACCTGATACGCGAAGCGAAAGTCGCGCAGATGTATTCCACCATCCAAACCAGCAGCAGCATGGGCATGCAAACCCTCGACCAAAACCTGACCGAGCTGGTTAAACGCAACCTTATTTCCCCTGCGGAAGCACGCTCTAAAGCCAAAATACCTGAAAACTTCCCTGGCTAAAAGGGTATTTAAAGAGGCGTTTTTACAGCTTACAGATAAAAGGAATTTTTATGGAACGCGATCAGGCCAGTCAGTTTGTTCATGAACTGCTTAAACTGCTCATCAGCCGCAATGGCAGCGACTTATTCATCACCGCAGATTTTCCGCCAGCCATTAAGGTAGACGGCAAAATCAGCAAAGTATCTTCGCAAGCCTTGACTTTGCATCACACGCTGGCATTAACGCGTTCAATCATGAACGACAAGCAAATGGCAGAGTTTGAATCTACCAAGGAGTGCAACTTTGCCATTTCGCCACCAGGCATTGGCCGTTTTCGCGTTAATGCATTTGTGCAAATGGGCAAAGTGGGCATGGTGCTGCGCGTTATCCCAGAAAGACCACCAACGATTGACGAAATGGGCTTGCCCCCTATTCTTAAAGACATTGCCATGACCAATCGCGGGCTGGTAATTATCGTGGGCGCAACAGGCTCGGGCAAATCTACCTCCATGGCAGCCATGCTCGATTGGCGCAACGAACACTCCCACGGCCACATCATCACAGTTGAAGACCCCGTAGAGTTTGTGCACGAGCATAAAAATTGCATTGTTACCCAGCGCGAAATCGGGCTGGATACCGAAAACTGGGAGATTGCGCTTAAAAACATGCTCAGGCAAGCGCCGAACGTTATTTTGATGGGCGAAATTCGCGACCGAGCAACCATGGAGCACGCCGTTGTCTTTGCCGAAACAGGCCATCTGTGCCTGGCAACGCTACACGCCAACAGCGCCAATCAGGCGCTAGACCGCATCATTAACTTCTTCCCCGATGAGCGACGCGAGCAGTTGCTGATGGATTTGTCGCTCAACCTCAAAGCCATCGTATCGCAACGGCTGCTGCCCTGTGAAAACAGCAAAGGGCGCGTGGCTGCTATTGAAATCATGATTAATTCGCCCTTGGTTTCTGACATGATTTTCAAGGGAGAAGTAGGCGAAATCAAAGAAATAATGAAGCGCAGCCGCGAGATAGGTATGCAAACCTTCGACCAGGCATTGTTCGACCTCTACGAGGCAGGCGTTATTTCTTACAAAGAAACGCTGCGCAATGCCGACTCGCAAAACGACGTGCGTCTGCAAATTAAACTGCACTCCAAGCGTTCGCCAAACACAGACTTGGCTGCTGGTACAGAGCATCTCGCGGTGATGTAAAAGCGCCGCGCTGTATGCAAAATTTGGCAGGGAAACCTGCCATTTTTTATGCGTGCAGCAAACAGAGTTGGCGTGAAAGCACGTAAACAGGCAAGCAGGCAAACAAGCAGGCCAAGCCGCTGTAGAAGCGCTGTCTTGGCTGGCAAGCACTATTAACGCCAAACCCCCGCTTTTATTGCAGACACAGCTTCGAACACATGGGCGCAACTGTATAATTGCGCGTTTACGTACAGTTTTTTAAATGGCTATGTGCGTGCATACAGCCAATATATTTTCAAGGCAATAAAAGGATATTGTAATGAGCGTCAATGTAGAAACTCTCGAAAAGCTCGAGCGCAAAATCATTCTAACCATACCTGCTGAACGCATCAAATTTGAAATCGACAAGCGTTTGCAAAAGCTGGCTCGCACAGCACGCATGGATGGCTTTCGCCCAGGCAAAGTGCCCATGGATGTTGTGAAAAAGCAATACGGCTACGGTGTGCACCAGGAAGTGCTCAACGAAAGAGTCGGGCAGGCTTTTTACGAAGCAGTCAATGAAGCCGGCATAAACATTGCTGGCCGCCCCACCATCAATGAGCTTGCGCATGAAGGCAATACCGACATGCAGTTTGAAGCCATTTTTGAAGTATTCCCTGAAGTCAAGCTGGGCGACTTGTCTGCGCTTGAAGTGGAGAAAATTGACGCGCAAATCGATGAAGCAGCTATTGACCGCACCATTGAGATTTTGCGCAAACAGCGCCGCACCTTCAATCAGCGCAGCGCCGAGCAGCCCGCGCAAGACGGCGACCGCGTAACCATAGACTTTGAAGGCAAAATCGACGGCGAACCCTTCGATGGTGGCAAAGCCGAAGGCTTCCAGTATCTGGTTGGCGAAGGCCAAATGCTCAAAGAATTTGAAGATGCCGTGCGCGGCATGAAGTGTGGCGAAAGCAAAACCTTCCCATTGGCATTCCCCGCAGACTACCACGGCAAAGAAGTAGCAGGCAAAACTGCCGACTTCCTCGTAACAGTCAAAAAACTCGAAGCACCACATTTGCCTGAAGTAGATGAAGCATTTATCAAGCAATTGGGCGTTGCCGACGGCAAGATGGAATCCTTGCGTGCCGACATCCGTAAAAACCTTGAGCGCGAAACCAAAGGCCGCGTAAAAGCACGCAATAAAAATGCCGTTATGGATGCCTTGCTCAAAGACTGCGATTTTGATTTGCCCCAGATTCGAGTGCAAGAAGAAATCGAAGGCATGACAGAAAGAGCACGCGCAGACATGAAGCAGCGCGGCATGAAAGACGCCGATAAAGCCGAGCTGCCCCCTGCCTTGTTTAGCACATTGGCCGAGCGCCGCGTGCGCTTGGGCTTAATCGTTTCTACGCTGGTTAAAGAAAATGAACTCAACGCAACGGCCGAGCAAGTCAAAGCCCACGTTGAAGAGTTGGCTGCCAGCTATGAAAAACCTGCTGACGTGGTAAGCTGGTACATGGGCGATCGCCGCCGTCTGGCCGAAGCAGAAGCCGTGGTGACTGAAGACAATGTGACCAATTTCGTATTGGGCAAAGCCAAGGTTACAAGCAGAACCATTTCTTTTGAAGACCTGATGGGTCAAGGAAGCTAAGACTTTCATGCCTTAGCCAGCCTGTGTTTGCGAAGCTGCCGTGGCAGACTTCGCAAGCACAGGCTCAATTATTTGTGCAGACCAGCATCTGTTGCAGACATACGGGAGACACTACTATGCACTACCAAGCCACTCAGACAGAGCAAACACGCGCGTTGGGCTATATCCCCATGGTGATTGAGCAGTCAGGCCGCGGCGAGCGCTCTTTTGACATTTATTCGCGTCTGCTTAAAGAGCGCGTGGTTTTTCTGGTAGGTGAAGTCAATGACCAGACTGCCAACTTGGTGGTGGCACAGCTTTTGTTTCTGGAAAGCGAAAACCCCGATAAAGATATTTCGCTGTATATCAACTCGCCAGGTGGCTCGGTAACGGCGGGCATGTCGATTTATGACACGATGCAATTCATCAAGCCCGATGTATCAACCATGTGCCTGGGCTTTGCAGCGAGCATGGGTGCGTTTTTGCTGGCGGCTGGAGCCAAAGGCAAGCGCTTTTCGCTGCCCAATTCAAAAATCATGATTCACCAAGTGCTTGGTGGCACGCATGGGCAGGCAACCGATATTGAAATTCACGCCCGCGATATTTTGCGCACCAAAGAGCAAATGAACCGCATTTTGGCCGAGCGTACTGGGCAAGATTACGAGAAGGTTTGCCGCGATACCGAGCGCGATTATTTCATGACTGCAGATGAGGCCAAAGACTACGGCCTGATTGATCAAGTCATTGCACAGCGGCAACAAGTTGCATAAGCTGCGCTGCAACTGATTTTTGTAAACCGTTTAACAATGGCAATTGGTTATGACAACTAAAAAAGATAACGCTTCAGACAAAGCCAAGGAGCAGCGCTGCTCGTTTTGCGGCAAATCGCCCAATGACAATGATGTAGTCAAGCTGGTATCAGGTAGCTACAACGGGCGCGAAGCATTTATTTGTGATGAGTGCGTAGCCAGTGCTGCCAGTATGCTGCAAGAGGAAACAGGCCTTGGCGCTGAAGCTAGCAGCGGTGCAGCGCCAGAGCTGCCCACGCCCGCGCAAATCAAAGAAAATCTGGATAACTACGTTATTGGGCAGGAGATGGCCAAGCGCACCTTGGCTGTAGCGGTTTACAACCATTACAAGCGTTTGTGGCATAAAGACAAGCAGGATAAAAACGATGTGGAATTGGCCAAGAGCAACATTTTGCTGATTGGCCCCACTGGCTCGGGCAAAACGCTGTTGGCGCAAACCATGGCGCGTATGCTGAATGTGCCGTTTGTGATGGCCGATGCTACGACGCTGACTGAAGCGGGCTATGTGGGCGAAGACGTTGAAAACATCATCAGCAAGCTGCTGCAAAGCTGCGACTATGACGTAGAAAAAGCCCAGCGCGGCATTATCTACATTGATGAGATTGACAAAATCACCCGCAAATCAGAAAACCCCTCTATCACGCGCGATGTGTCTGGCGAAGGGGTGCAGCAAGCGCTGCTCAAGCTGATTGAGGGCACGGTATCGAGCGTTCCTCCGCAGGGCGGGCGCAAGCATCCCAATCAGGACTTTTTGCAGGTAGATACCAGCAATATGCTGTTTATCTGCGGCGGTGCGTTCGCGG
>RRZU010778621.1_pt1 | contig 10876 bp, 10 predicted proteins | sample 2165561 | NCBI WGS metagenome assembly RRZU01 (sample SAMN10456909, study PRJNA506462) | wastewater metagenome | isolation source: wastewater sludge | place: USA: Moscow, Idaho | reverse complement strand
GTGGTGGCCCCCACGCTGGCCGGGCCCCAGGCCGCGGGGCCGATGGCGAGGTTGGGTGATGTCTCGACCTGGACGATCTCGGTGGGACCGGCCGCCGCCAACCAGTCCGTCACGCTGGCGCGGCGGGCGAACGTCGGCAGGATCCGGTCGCGTGACGGCCCCGTGGGGGTGGCCGTTCCGAGGGCGCCCGGCCGGTCTGCTCCGGCCGGCGGTGCGGCCGCCGCATGGCGGTCGGCGAGTTCGGCCACCCGGTCGGCCGCGTCGGTCAGGCGTCTGCGGGGCAGGGTCCCGTCCGCTGCGGCGTCGCACAGGGCGGTGAGCACGGACCGGTAGAGCTCCTCGGTCGTGTGGGCGCCCAGGCAAAGCAGGTCGGCGCCCGCCGCGACGGCACGGACGGCTGCCGTGGGGATGTCGGACTCGGCGGACGAGCCGGCCATGTCCAAGGCGTCCGAGACGATGACCCCGGAGAACCCCAGCTCACCGCGCAGCAGGCCCTGCAGGACTCGTGCCGAGAAGGTGGCGGCCGCGTCGGGATCGAGTGCTGTCGCGAGCACGTGTGAGGTCATCACCGTGGCGACGCCGGCCTGGATGGCCGCGGCGAAGGGCACGAGTTCCCGGGCCGCCAGGGTCGACCGGGAGGCCCGCACCACGGCTCGGGTCACGTGCGTGTCGGTGCTCGTGTGGCCGTGTCCGGGGAAGTGCTTGGCGCACGCGGCGACGCCGGTCGACTGCAACCCCTCGACGAACGCGACCGTATGCCGCGCGACAAGCCGCGGGTCGGCTCCGAAGCTGCGGGTGCCGATCACCGGGTTGCGGTCGTTGGAGTTGACGTCGGCAGACGGGGCGAGGTCCAGGCCGATCCCCACCGACGCCAGCTCGGCACCGATCTGCTGCGCCGTGTAGCGGGTGGTCTGCTGGTCGTCGATGCGCCCGAGGACGGCGTTGCCCGGAGTGGGCGAGCCGACTCCCAGGTGCAACCGGGTGACGTCTCCCCCCTCCTCGTCCGTGGCGATGAGCAGGCCCGGATCGATCCCACGCAGCTGCGCGCACAAGCCCAAGGCCCCGGCTCGATCGGTGACATTGCCTCCGTAGAGCCCGACGCAGCGCAGGCCGCCCACCCTGGCCTCGGCGATCCAGGGTGGGACGTTCCTGCCGACGAATCCGGGCATCACGATGCCGGCGGCCAGTGTCCGCAGTGCGGAGTCGCTCATCTCAGCCCTTGACGGCGCCGCCGACGAGGCCGCTGCTCATCCGGGACTGGACCAGGAGGAAGAAGATGATGACGGGGACGGCCACGACCGTCGAGGCGGCCATCACCTGGCCCCAGTCCGTCTCCCTGCTGGCACTGGCCTGGACGAAACCACGCAGCCACAGGGGAAGGGTCCGGGCCTGTTCGTCGGTCATGACGACCAGGGCGATGGTGAACTCGTTCCAGGCCTGCAGGAAGGCGAAGACGCCGGATGCCACCAACCCCGGGGCCAGCAGGGGGAAGGTGATGCGCAGGAAGGCCTGGGTCCGGCTGAGCCCGTCGACCATGCCGGCCTCCTCGAGGTCGACCGGCACTCCCGCGACGAAACCGCGCAGCATCCACACGGTGAAGGGAACCACGGCGGCCGCGTAGAGGATCGTCAGGCCCACGACGTTGTTGAGCAGGGTGAGGCCGGACATCATCTTGTACTGGGCGATGAACAGCCCCTCCGCGGGCAGCATCTGGATGAGCAGCAGCGCGAGGATGAACGACTTGCGCCCGCGGAACCGGAACCGGCTGATGGCCAGGGCCCCGAGGAAGGCCACGATGAGCGCCACGAAGACGGTGGCGAGGGTGACGGCGAGCGACACCCCGAGGGCCTTGACGAATCCGGCGTCGCGGAACACCGCGCCGAAGTTGTCGAAGGAGCCCCCGATGGGGACGAATGTCGGGGTCGTCGACTGGAGGGTGACATTGGGCAGGAGCGAGGAGTTGACCATCCAGTAGACCGGGAAGGCCCAGATGAGCGCCATGAACAGGGTGAGCACGCGCAGTGCGATGCGACCGACGGACCTCATCGTCATCAGCCTTCTTCCCGCATGAGGGTGCGAACGTAGTGCCAGCTGATGCCGATCGTCAGCAGCAGCATGAGGATGGCGACCGCGCTGGCCGAACCGAAGTCGCCCTTGCCGGTGCCGAGTTGGTAGATGTAGGTGCCGAGCAGGTGGGTCTCGTTGGCCACGCCGCCGGCGTCCTGGAGCAGCTTCACCTGGGTGAAGACCCGCAGGTTCCAGATGAACTGCAGCAGCAGCACGATCGACAGCACGGGTGCGATGAGCGGGACGATGATGTGTCGCAGGCGCTGCACTCCGCTGGCCCCGTCGATCTTGGCCGCCTCCAGTACCTCGGGCGAGACCTGGGTGAGTCCGGCGTAGATGCTCAGCGCCACGAACGGCACGCTCATCCACGTGACGATAAGGGCCGCGATGACGAAGAACGAGCTCGGGTCGGCCAGCCAGTTGTGGCCCTCGGCCGAGACGCCGAGCCGGACCAACGCCCAGTTGAGCACTCCTCGGCGCCAGTCGACCAGCCAGATCCACACGGTCATGGAGGCGACCGCCGGCATCGCCCAGGCCAGCAGCAGGGCCACCTGCAGGGTGAGCCGAGCGACCTTGCCGGCGGTGTGCATGAGGCCGGCGAGCAGGCCGCCGATGAGGACGGTGACGAAGGAGACGACAAGGCAGAAGGCGAGCGACCGCACGACGATCGCCCACAGGGCGGGGTCGGTCACGATGGCCAGGTAGTTCGCCAGGCCCACCCAGGAAGCCGGTGCCCCGAACTGCTGGCGCAGGCCGAACTCCTTGAAGCTGGTGATGATCTGCCAGGCCACCGGGTAACCGAGGGCGGCGACCAGCAGGACGATCGTCGGAGTGATGAGAATCTGGGGGAGGCGGGTTCGACGCTGCGAGGGCGCAGGGGGTGGCATGTGAAGGCCTTCCATGGGGACGTCTGGACGTCGGGGGGGCGGCATACGGGTCCGTGAGCAGACGGACCGTCGTATGCCGGGAGGCTGGGTCCGGACGGGCGTTGCCGCCCCGCCCGGGCCCGCCCGGACCAACCGATGACTCGCAGTGGCTGCCGATCAGCGGCAGCGCGCGGGGGTCACTTGAGGTTGAGCATCGGGGTGATCTTCGCGTCGTACTCCTTGGCCAGGGCGGCCAGATCGGCGGCGTCGCGGATCTTCCCGAAGAACTCCTCCATCACCTTCGCCGACTCGACCGCGGCCCATCCCGGGGCCGCCGGCGTCAGCTTGGAGTTGCTCGCGGAGTCGATGGTGGCCTTGGCGAAGGCATCGGTGCCCAGCGCGGTGACGTAGTCGGAGTTGGCCGGGCCGAGACCCGCGCCACCGAGCTTCTTCTGGAAGTCGGCGCTGAAGATGATCCGCAGGAGATCCTTGGCCAGGTCCTTGTGCTTGCTCATGTGGAGATGGCGATGTTGGAGCCGCCGGCGAAGACCGGAGCCGGCTTGCCGTCGTTGCCGGGCAGGACGAAGACGCCGAACTTCGTGTCGTTCCACTGCCTGGTCGGCTTGCCGTCCTTGGTCACCAGGTCGCCGATCGACCAGTGCGCCCAGCCCGGGGCCATGATGGTGGCGGCGGCGAGGGACGTGGAGCCGGTGACCTGCTTGTTGTCGTCGACGATCTGGTCGGTGTCGTTGATGTAGAGCCAGGGCGAGGCGTCCTTGGCGTCCGCGGGCGCCTTCGAGGCGTTGCGGAAGATGTCCTGCAGTTGGGTGAGGCCCTTGACCGTGTTGGGATCGGACAGTGTCGACACCCACTGACCGTTGTCTTTCTTGGCCAGCTGTCCGCCGTTGGCGAAGATCCACGAGATGCCGTTGCGCCAGTCCTGACCGCCGATGAAGAAGCCGGAGAAGTTGGCGATCTTGCGCGGGTTGCTGCTCGTGATCGCCTTCACCGCGGCGTTGAACTCGTCGAGGGTCTTGGGGGCGGCCACCCCGGCCTGGGACCAGACGTCCTTGCGCGCGAACAGGTACCGGGAGCCGAAGTAGTAGGGCAGGGCGTAGCGCTTGGTGTCCACGCTGCCGGCTTCCACGAACGAGGGCAGGAGCTTGCCGCCGCCGAGCTCGTCGTACATGTCCGTGATGTCGAGGAAGGCGCCGACGTTCGTGAAGGTGGGCGACTGGGTGTTGCCCAGCTCCACGACGTCGGGGGTGTTGTTCGGGTCCGGCAGGGCGGTGGTGAGCTTGGTGGTGAGGTCACCCCAGGACTGCTCCTGGATCTTCAGCGTGGCGCCCGTCTTGGCCTTGAAGGTGTCGGACAGGTAGGTGCGCAGCTCGGCCGGGGTGTCGCTGCCGGCGAGCCAGAGGGTGAGCGACGTGCCGACGTTGGCCGCAGTGCCGGAGGGTCCGGTGGCGGTCCCGGCCGAGCCGCTGGAGCACGCGGCGAGCAGGAGCGTGGCGGTGGCCCCGAACGCGATCGCGGCCTGACGGTGTTGCTTCATGGGATTCCTTCCCGGTTATGAGCGTTGTGGGTTTCTCGTATGCCGTCATGAAGTGCCCCCGCGGCCTCGCGAAACGGGGGCGGCGCGCGGCGCCGGGCCGCGTGCGCCGGGTTGGTCAGGCGACCCCCAACTGGTCCCAGAGGACCAGGGCCGCAGCACCGCGGACCACGATGTCGTCCGGCTCGGCGACGCGACGGACCCGCAGCTCGCTCTCCGTGCGCACGAGCATGCGGGCCCGCAGGGTCCGTTCGACGGCATCGACGAGCGCCGGCACGACCAGGTGTTCGGGCCCGCAGAGGACCACGTCCGCGAGGTCCAGGGCCGCGACCACGGGCGCGAGGGCGATGGCGAGTCGTTCTCCGGCTGCCGCGAGGGGATCGGCGCCGAGATCGCCCGGGTCGTCGACCGGGCCCGGCGCGTCGACGGTGCCGGCGGAGCCGGCTCTGCCGGGGAGCCGAGCCGTGGTCGCCGAGGCCAGCGCCCGCTCGAGATGCGGCGCGGACACCCAGGTCTCCAGGCAGCCGACCTTGCCGCACCGGCAGGGGGTCCCGCCGTCGGTACCGACCACGACGTGGCCGATCTCGCCCGCGGCGAGGTGGGCACCGCGGACCCGCGAGCCGCCGACGATGAGGCCGCAGCCGACGCCGCGGCCGATCTTCACGAGGATCAGGTCGTCGCCGCCGTCCCCCAGCGAGTACTCGGCGTGGGCGGCCGCGTCCGCGTCGTTGCACACCGAGACCGGCAGGCCGCTGGCGACCGCCACCCGCTCGCGCAAGGGAAGGTCGATCCAGCCGAGGTTCGGCGCGGTGTGCACGACCCCGTCGCGGCCGACGATGCCGGGGGTGCCGATCCCGATCCCCAGCACGGGGGCCGTCGCCGCGGCCTGGCACTCGGCGACCAACTCGAGGACCAGGGCCAGGGCGGCAGCACCGTCGCGGGGCGCGGGTGTGGCCGCCGCGGCGCCCGGGGTGTGCTCCTCGAGCAGGAACGGGCGTTGAGCCCGCGCGAGGACCGTGCCGTCCAGGTCGAGGACCGCCGCATGCAGGGCACGGTGGTCGGACAGGTCGATGCCGATCGTCTGCAGGCCTGATCGGTTGACGTCGATGAGGATGCCGGGCTTGCCCATCCGGCCCTCGGTGGTGCGGCCCACCTCGACGGCGTGACCGCTGTCCAAGAGCGAGGAGACCAGTTCCGACACCGTCACCTTCGTCAGGCCTAGGGTCCGGGCGAGGTCGGCCCGGCTCATCGGCCCCCGGGAGTAGAGCGCCTGGAGGACGAGCGAGAGGTTCTGCCGGCGCGCGTGCGTTGGGAGCACGGGGGTGGAGGGGCGGACCCGCTGAGGCTTCGGCACATAGTTAGTAAACACTACTAACGAAGTGCGAACAAGACCCTCCTCGGAGGAATCCAGGACAGGGGTGCGGTCGGGACAACGGTTCGGCCGGGCGAGTCAGCCGGGTCTGCGCTCGACAACCGCTCGCAGCCGGCGAGCAGTCGGCGAGCAGCCGGCGCGGAGGGCCTGCGCGGCGGCATACCCGTGCTGTTTCGGCGACGTATGCCGCCATGCCCTCGGCTGTCTCCACGGGAATCGGCGCCAGGCCGTAGGCCGTCACGAAGGTACGGATCAGAGGGTGAGGGACTCGATTCTTTCGGGCGCGCTCCCAGTTTCATTGTGGGACACGCCGGTGCGACGACGGGCGTCCCTTTCAGCGAGAGGAGGGCCAGGCCGGGGACCGGCCTAGCAGCGCGACGATCCGCTCCAACGCTGGCGCATCGTCTGCGTGGGGCACGGCTGGACCGAATGCGGCACCTGGCTCGCGACGAGACTCGTCGTTGGGGATCTGCTCGCACAGGGCGAGTACTTCAGTCGTGATGTCGTCGTCGACCGTGAGCGGCAGGTCCAGAGCGCGGGCCAGGTCCCAGGCGTGGACGACCGAGTCGACGAGTTGCATCAGCACCGCCAGCTCGCCGGGGAACTGTCGGTCGCGGGCGAGAAGGGGCAGCGCGAAGGAGCGCTCCAGGACGCCAGGCTCGGCGAAGGCCGAGATCAGGGTCTCGGTGGCTGCGAGGTAGTCCGCGACCGGGTCCTGGCGGGCAGGGTCGCCGACCCACGCCGTCGGCTCCGCGCCGTGGCCCCGGGCCGCGGCGCCAAAGCCGAGGTTCTCCGTCGTCATGTGGTCGAGGAGCTGTCGCACGGTCCAGTCGCTGCACGGCGTTGGGCGGGTCAGGTGGTCCGGTGTGATCTGGCGGGCGATCTCGACCGTCAGTCGGGCGGCGAGCGCGTGCTGGGCGATGAGGAGAGTCGTATGCATACATAGATCGTAGGCGCGCATAGATCATCTGTCCACTGTACCTTCGCGGCATGGGAGAGAATCCACGGCCCGACCTCGCATCGATGCTCGTCCCGATCGGGCGGGCGCTCGTGGGGTTGGAGCGCCCGATCCTGGAAGCGCACGATCTGACGATGTGGGGTTACGCCGTGCTACTTGCCCTGGGTGGCCAGCCGGTCCGCACCCAGGCTGCGTTGGCCGAGATGATCGGCGCGGACAAGACCCGGCTCATCGGCGACCTCGACGAGTTGCAGGGGCGGGGGATGATCACCCGGGTGCCTGATCCGGACGACCGTAGGGCCCGACTGGTCTCTATCACCGCGAAGGGCCGTCGCGCTCGCGACCGTGCCCAAGCTGACATCCAGCAACGAGAGGACCTGATGCTCGCTGCTTTCCCAGCAGCCGATCGCCGGGCCTTCCTCCAGGTGGTCCAGATCCTGGCCCGACAGGCGCGAGCAGGCGAGCTCTGACTGAGTCGTGGGCTAGCTGGAGGCTTGATGATGCCGATCGGGTGTAACCCGCTGCACAAGTGCTGCAGCGTCGGTGGAGTCCTCAAGGGCTGCGACCGTCTCGATCAGTTGTTGGGTCAGTTCGCGCCCGAGCAGGTCCGAGACCAAGTGTTCGGTCTTGCGGACGATGCGGTTCCACTGTTCGTCGGGTGGCCGACTGGTTCCCGACGCGATGCTGTCCACCTCAGCGCCCACGTGCTTGCCGCTGCTGGTCCGCACATTGATCACGGTTCCGAGCTCGGGCACGCTGGCGTCGGGCACGACGCGGACCCGTGCGGCCAGGAGGCGCAGGTCGGGTGCGGATACGGCTTCATCGGTGAATCGTCCTGGACCGGCGTCGTCCCGTAGCAGCGCCAATGCTGCCGTGTAGGCGAGACTGAACTTGCCTTGCAGGCCGGTCTTCGGGTCTGGCATGGCGCAGACGCTCAGATGCCCTGGCGGGACTCGCAGCTCGATCTCGTCGATCTGATCGGTCGGTTGGAGCCGTTCCCGGAGGGTGGACAAGCCGTCGATGGTGGCGTGGGTGCCGTAGCAGGAAGCATGCTCCTTCACCAAGTTCTGTCGGATGAGCCAGTCGGACGTGAAGGGTTGAGTCAGTGGACTGGGATCGAGAGCATCGGTGTACACCATGGCGTACGAGCCGTTGCCCGTCAGGACCGACTCGGGGGCGCTGTACCCGCTCTTAGCCAGCAAGCCGCCGAGCAGGCCTGCTCCTGCCGCACGTCCGACTTGCATTGGTTTGACCATCGAACCGAACATCAACTTCAGCCCCGATGACTGAGCTGCCGCAATGGACAAGGCACGGGCCGTTTCATGAGTGTCGAGGCCCATCAGCTTGGCCGTCCCGGCCGCTGCCCCGAAGACTCCCAATGTGGCGGTGGAATGGAAGCCGCGCTCGTAGTGGCTGGTGCCCAGTGCCAGCCCGAGTCTGGCCTCGAGTTCGTAGCCGGCGACGAAGGACTCGATCAGAGATGACCCGCTGACGCGTCGCAGTTGCGCTGCTGCGAGCAAGGCCGGCAGGAGGGGCGCGGATGGGTGTCCGCACATGGCGGTCTTGGAAAGGTCGTCGTAGTCCAGAGCGTGCGCGGCGGCCCCATTGACGGTGGCGGCGGTCACGGGGTCGGCTGTGTATGCGGTTCCCCAGAGGCCGGCGGGGCCGGGCGCGTGAACGATGGCTTCGCGGAGCAGCGTGACGGATTCCTCCGTGGCTCCGGCCACCGCGACAGCAAGGGTGTCGAGGACGCAGTTCTTCGCGATCGCGATGACATCGCGTGGCATCTCTCGATAGGACAGAGAAACGATCGACGAAGCTGCCTGTATTTGGAGGTCCTTGAGATCGACCTCGCTGATCTCGGGGTGATGTGTTGTCATGATTCGCCTCGCGACTGGATCGGGTCGTGGTGCTGGGGAACCGTCGGGATCGGGACTCCCGGATGGCGAACGCTCGACGCCCGTAGCGCCCGGCCGCCTTGGTGTTCCGTAGAGCGGCACGTCGTGCCCTATAACGGCACAGTACGCCGAGGACTCGGGTGGGGCAACCTCTCGTCGGTGTCGGGCGACAGCCCGACGGCGGTCGTCCCGGCGCTTGGGCCGCCCAGCTGCCTGCTTGCCGCCCAGCTGCTTGCCGCCCAGCTGCCTGCCGCCTAGTGCCTGCCGTCTAGCTGCCTGCCCTCGATGCACTGGCGGACATCCCTCTCGCGGCTCGGCGTGTGACACCCATGTTCAGCTCGGTTTCCGAAGCCGCCTCCCGCACCCACTCGCACCACGTCTGGACCTGGTCCCCGCGAAAGCGAGCCTCAGGGATCGAGGCGATCAGTGCCGCCACCGGTTCGTCCTGGTGATCCAACACGGCGGCAGCAAGCCCGTAGACCCCATCGTCATGCCGCTGCACGGAGCAGGTGGTGTCAGTAGACAGGCCGCCCGCGGCTGGATCGCCACCACGCCGGGCGATCGCGCCGAGGATGGCTTGACCGGCGGCTGACTCATTCAGCGGGCCCGACGTGCCGATTGCCCTCGACACGCGCAGTTGATGGCTCGACTCGACCTTGTCGATGATGACGACCTGGTCCTCGTGGCGAACCGCGAGGTGGACCGTCTCGTTGAGCCGGTCCCGCAGCGTGCGCATGGGGGCTTGCGCAGACGCGACGAGGTCACGTTCGGCCCGACGCCCCAGAGCCAGGGCGTGCGTGCTCAGAGCCCACGTGCCGGCGGTCTCGGGCGAAGGGCGCAACCAGCCCGCATCTCCCAGCGTGGTCAGGCACCGCTGCACCGTGGACTTGGGAAGTCCGAGACGGCGGGACAGCTCCCCCACGCCCACCGGCTGTCGCTCCGCCACCTCTTCGAGCACGCGCAGCGCTTTCACCACGCTCTGCATGCCAGTTGACTGCTCCACCCGGCGCTCCTTCCAAGGCCTTGACAGGGTCCTGTGCCTCAGGCCACACTAAACGTACCACATTGCAGCACGTCGTGCCACATAGTGGAACATTCGACGAAACCTCGGTTGCGGCCATCCGGGCAACTGATGTCTCTGCCCCACCGTCCGTGGTCACTCACCGCGGGGTCGATCGGGGGGAAGGCCATCATCCCCCTTGCTTGTCCCCCGAACGCTCCGTCCCGCCGACGGGCGAAGGAGAACCAGCCATGCCGCTTTTCTGTCACCCATTCGCGTTCTCCTGGGCCACGCCAGGCGGACGCGTCCTCGAACGGAATCCGCGCGTCGGTGTGCAGTTCCTCACCTGACGACGAGAGACGCTTGTCCGTCCCCATGAAGGGACTTCGGACACGGGAAAGGAAGCGCGTTGTGACCAGTCAAGGACGAATTCGTGTTGTCATCGGCAAGCCAGGACTCGATGGGCACGAGCGTGGCGCCTGGACCGTGGCTTACGGTCTGCGCGACGCCGGTTTCGAGGTCATCTACATGGGTCTGCGACAGACCCCGGAGCAGCTTGCCAAGGCGGCCATCGACGAGGACGCGGACGTGCTCGGGCTGTCCATCCTGTCCGGAGCGCATTTGTCCTTGACCCAGCGAGTGCTCGACGCCTTCGAAGGGCTCGGCCAAGATCACCCGTTGGTCCTGGTCGGCGGTGCGATCCCGGACCGGGACCTCCCGGCCCTGGCCGCCATGGGAGTGACTGGGGTGTTCCCGGCGGGAAGCACGATCCCGCAGATCGCGACCTTCATCAAGGACCAGCTCGCCGTGGATGCGGCCGACCCAGTGACGGCAGGGTGACGACAATGCCTGAACAGCAGACTGACCTCGATCGGGTCGCCCAGGCGGAGGCACGCTGGCAGGAGAAGCTGGTCGAGCCTCGGGTCCGGCGCTTCAAACTGGCCGAGTCGCCAACCCGCTTCTACCCTCCGACCGCGCTGAACGGTTTCGACTTCATGGAGAAGGTCGGATTCCCGGGCACGTATCCCTTCACCGCCGGGAACTCGCCGTTCGAGTGCTGGCGCACCCAGGCGGACGCTCAGGCCCGCTCCGGGCAGCGCCAGGAGATGGGCGCCACGGCCGCCAGCCGGTATGCCGGTTTCGGCACCGCGGAGGACTTCCGG
>RRZU011281604.1_pt1 | contig 10877 bp, 5 predicted proteins | sample 2165561 | NCBI WGS metagenome assembly RRZU01 (sample SAMN10456909, study PRJNA506462) | wastewater metagenome | isolation source: wastewater sludge | place: USA: Moscow, Idaho | reverse complement strand
TTGTTGGCGTAAACAACCCGTTCCAATGGATGTCTGAAATGATGGACTTGCGTAAAGAGAAGAACTTCTTTGAAACGCGTGTGACTGATTATCAGACGGGCGGTGCGTTGAGCTGGTAATACCGTGCCGCATAACGCGACATCTAAATTAAAGCATAAGTTGAAATTTATAAAGCATAAGCTGAAATAAATTAAACTATAAGCTGAAATCCAGAAAAAACAAAAAGATAATGTCATAAATTATTATGGCATTATCTTTCACTTCAAAATATTAATGAAATAATCCCAACAAATATAAGTAATTTTCGTAAAAAACTTCTAAGAAAGCCATAGTTAAAAATTATTTCATCTTATGGTTTTAATTTTATGCCACCAAAATATTTCACTCACCTCATGTGACATATAAGCAGTAAATGATAGTTGCTATGAGATTTTTGACACATATTTCGAAATTATTACATTAACGTAAAGTGATCCATTTAATGCTATTTTCTACAAATGGATGTTATCGACAGATAATATAAAAGGAGCCTATTAATTAGTCTCCTTTTATATAGATAGAGAAATAAAACTTACCTCCCTAATAATCAGTTTTGAAGAAACCTTTATCATTCATATAAAAATATTGCCCCCTGTACAATGTAAAATTCAGCTAGTCAAAAAGACAAAAAAATGATAAATATCTATAAATTAGATTTTTAAAAAATTCTGGAGGGGGTAATTGTGGTAAGAGAGGAATATTTGCGTTTTTTACAAACGTTTAATGTGGATTCTACATCAATAAATGCTAAAAAAATTGCTAATATTGTTTTAGATAATTTAGAAGAGCTAACTCAGTTATCAACACATCAAGGTCAAAGAATCCGAAGAATAATTGCTTTAGCTCAGCCTCAATGGAATGAAATCAGAACGGACATAACTATCATTAATTCGGCTAATTCAAATGATTATCAACGTATTAAACAATTAAAACATATGGTGGTTGGTCCCTTTAGAGGATTTGCACGTGCAGAAGAATTCAATTTAGATAGTCAATGTGTATTAATTTACGGACCAAATGGTACTGGCAAATCAAGTTTCTGCGAAGCACTCGAATATGGCCTGCTTGGGAGTGTTAGCGAGGCTGAAACTAAGCGTTTTCGAGATCAGGCTGAATATTTAAAAAATGCTCATGTTAATCAATTTACTCCCCCTCACATTATTGCTAAAGATGCAAATGAGGACGATGTAATTGTTGAACCCAATGCATCTAAATACAGATTTTGTTTTGTAGAAAAGAATAGAATCGATAACTTTTCTAGAATAGCAGCCCAAGCCCCTTCTAAACAGACTGAACTTATTTCAACATTATTCGGATTAGAGGCATTTACAGATTATGTTCGTAACTTTACTACCGAAATTGATGAAAGATATATAGATATTCAAGGAGAAAAAACCAAATTACTTGCACAAAAACGTCTTGAATTATCATCTGCAGAACAAATCAAGATAAACAATATTGCTGAGTTAGAAACTATTACACAGGAAGAACTAGCGCTCGCTCAGCGATATAAAAATAATTTCAGCTTTAATCTAATGGTTAGCGAAATTATTGGAACAACAGATTCTTTAGGTGCCATTCATCAACTAGAAAAAGAGTTACAAACACCTGTTCCTTTAAAAAGTAATTTAACAACTTCTGCCTTAGACATATTGATAAATAATATTCAAGTTAATATTAATCAACTTAATAGTCAACAACAAGAATTGGGATCGTATAGCCAGCAAATATCATTTAAACAACTATATGAAGCGGTTATACAGATTCAACCAAGTAATCCTGAAAGTTGCCCAGCCTGTCATACGCCCTTAAATCTAGTTACAATCAATCCGTACCTGCATTCGCAAGAAGAATTAGAAAAACTTCAACATTTGGCTAAAATACAAAAAAGAATACAGGACACTCAGCAAACCATAGGCCAACACTTATTTAGTCTTTCTCAAATAGTAAATTCTTGTTTACATTTTTTATCAACTAATAATCAACTTGTTGCATATCAAATCCCTAATGGTATACAACCAACTCTCTCTTGGTGGAACTCTTTACTACAATATTTAGCAGATGGATATACCCCTTATCAACATATAGTCGCGCAGGTAAAACATCTCGAAAATACAGATCTTCTATCTAGCCAAGCTCAAGCAACAAGAAATTCAACACTAGAAGAATTAAATAGATTACGTGAATTTGAACGTCAAATTACAATCTTACAGACTCGTCGTAATACAGCTTTAAAGGAAATTTCAAAAGCAGAATTACTCATTACAAATTTCAATACTCAAAATGCACAATTAATCAACGAGGTGACCCTAGAAGAATCTATCCTACAAAGAAATCAGTCTATCTTAGAGGGATATACTGAATTCGTAACTAAAATAAATGCATATAGCAGACTTTTACCATCACAATTAGTTGCTGATTTAGGTGAAACAGTTACTACCCTATACAACGCATTCAACCGTTATGATGCTTCTCATGAAAAGTTAGCTTCGGTCAAACTTCCTTTGACACAGTCGCAGAAATTACTTATATCATTTCAAAAAGATCCAACAACATTTTTTGATGCCCTTCACATTCTCAGTGAGGGACATATTAGATGTATTGGATTAGCAATCTTGCTAGCAAAAAATATTAAAGAAAATTGCCCTATTTTAATTTTTGATGATCCAGTCAATGCAATAGATGATGAGCATAGAGCCGCAATAAGAGAAACCTTATTCAAGGACTCATTTTTCGAACAAACTCAAATCATTCTCGCTATCCATGGTGAAGAGTTCTTCAATAATACTCATCAAATGTTAGGTAAAGAGAGAGCCGCTATTTCGCAGTCTTATATATTCTCTCCCCATAAGCCTGATAACCATATATATGTACTTTCATTACAACGCCCTCGAAATCATGTGTTAGTAGCACGAGAATTGTATTCTAGAGGAGAATATAGAGATGCTCTTATGTCATCAAGACGAGCTTTAGAAAATTTATGTGATAAAACTTGGTTTCATTATGGAAAACATTGTGATAGGAATGACGGTTTAATTAGTGTATCAAGAAGATCTCCAGATCAACCCTGGGATTTAAGAAATCTCGCAGAAAATTTAAAATCTAAAATTGATAAGTCTCAAGCAAATATCCCTAAAAAAACAGAAATCGTATCCGCTTTAACATTGTTATTGGGTCCAAATGGCACCTCCCCATGTTGGCGTTATTTAAATAAAGGTACACATGATGAGGACAATTTACCGGAGTTCGACCAGCATATAGTTGGCAAGATAGTGTCATCACTCGAACAGCTAGATTCAGCACTTAATTGATGATCAATTATGACAAAATTTCACCAAATAACTTAAAAGAGGGTTCATGAGGTATGAAATTATTAAAAATTAAATTTTTATAATTTCAGTCTTATAGAATCCTAATAGTTAAAAATCTTTATTAATTGAATACTGTAAAAGATGTAATTTTTACAGGCAAACATCTAATTGAGTAAAAAATGGGCGAAATAATCCAATTTAAGAAAAAAAGAATTCCTAAAGGCCTAATAATCTCAGGATTGGGAGGCGTTAGTAATGAAAATGGACCTGTAGCTAAAGATTTAACACATAGTGATTTGATGTTTTATGGTCTTTATTGGGATAATATCGTTATTACTCAAATACCAATGTTTCATTTTACTAATAATGTGATTGAAGAATTTAGAAGTAATGGAGTTATTGAATTTTATACAAATGCCCCTCCGCCGCAAATTCATTCTTCCGAAATGCAAAGGTTGGCTTTAGAGTCTTTATTAGCATGTCAAAGCATAAGAAAGCAGACTACCGACTCTGATTGGATTATTTACAATAACGTTGCAGATGGATTTAATTCTATAGAATCTGACGATTTGATAGAGCAACATACCATTAGAATCGAAATTGCAAAATGTCTTCCCTATCCAAGTACCTATGTTCCCATAGATACTCTTAGAAAGTTTAGAGAAGATTATATTGATGAACTTGATAGACTTCATTTAGCAAAATATAGACTATTTGATAAAATTAGTTCATATGAAAATTTGGAAAGGAGAGATCTAGCCAAATCATATGAATTAGATGAGTTTCAACGTGCAATAAGAGACTATGAATTCGCTTTTTCCTCTAAGTTTTCCTATTATTCAATGAAATCATTAATTAGTGATATCAAAAGTAATAAGTTTCAACTATTAGAAGCCAGTTTAGCTGCTGGAGACCTCTTGGTAAGTGGCCTTAGCCTATCTGGAACTTACAATCTTGGCAAAACATTCTTTAATATTTTTGGCTCAAAGCAAAAGATTCATGAAGCAAGGAAGAATTCACCAGAATTTCAATTTATCGGCTCTGCGATCAATAAAGGAATTATCTTACAGAAGTTTGATCATAGTTTATGAATAAATAGATAAATTGCAGATATTACGAAGAGACTGAAGGTTTTAGATATGAAAATTTAAAACCCAGTGAATGAACGTGAAATACATGAGACTACATTAAATGATCCAAAATTATATTCAGGCAGTAAATGCAAAATTTGTCACAGGTAAAACAACCGAACACAGCTTTCGAGGGGATCTACAAAGCTTAGTAGAGTCAATTATCGGCTCAGGCTATATGGTAATTAACGAGCCTAAACGTCAAAGATGTGGTGCGCCTGATTATATCATTGAGAAAAACAGTATTCCTATTGGATTTATTGAAGCAAAAGACATTGGTGATACAGACCTAGAAGGTAAGAAAAAAACAGGTAACAAAGAACAATTTGACCGCTATAAAGCATCTTTAAACAATATCGTATTCACCAACTACCTGGACTTCTATTTTTATCAAGAAAGTGAATTAGTTGCTAAGATTTCTATTGCTGAAATTTCAGGAAATCAGATCAAAGCCTTGCCTGAAAACTTCCCAATGTTTGAGAGTCTGATTAAAAATTTCAGTATCTATCTTGGGCAAACAATCAAAAGTCCGCAGAAATTAGCCAAAATGATGGCAAATAAAGCAAAATTACTTGCTGAAATATTAGAAAAAGCAGTAACCAATGATGAAGATACACAGGAAGACAGTACTCTAAAGGCTCACTTCGAAGGCTTTAAGCAGATTCTTATTCATGACATTAAGCCAAAAGGTTTTGCCGATGTATATGCTCAGACCATTGCTTATGGAATGTTTGCAGCCCGATTACATGACTCAACCCTCAAGACTTTCTCAAGACAAGAAGCTGCTGAACTGATTCCAAAATCGAACCCTTTCTTGCGTAAACTATTTGGTTATATCGCAGGTCCAGACATTGATGATCGTATCAAATGGATTGTTGATAGCCTGGCAGACATTTTCTTACATTGTAATGTTGAGGAAATCTTAAAGACTTATGGGCGTTCAACACGAATGAACAACCCAATTATTCATTTCTATGAAACTTTTCTGAGCGAATATGACCCTAAAGAACGTAAAAAACGTGGCGTATGGTACACACCTGAACCTGTAGTCAATTTCATTGTCAGAGCTGTAGATGAAATTCTAAAAACTGAGTTTAATCTTGCTTCAGGATTAGCCGATACAGCCAAAACTACTATTAAAATTAAAAACCCCACAACAGATAAGCGTTATAAAGATGGCTATATCACAACAGAAAAAGAAGTTCATAAAGTTCAGATCCTTGATCCTGCAACAGGTACAGGCACATTCCTTTCACAAGTCATCAAACACGTACATCAAGACTTTGAAGGGATGCAAGGGATATGGAGTAACTATGTTGAAAAGGATCTGATACCACGTTTAAACGGTTTTGAGTTGCTCATGGCGAGCTATGCAATGGCTCACTTGCAACTTAACTTGCTGTTATCAGAAACAGGATATAAACCACAAGGCAATATTCAACAAAGACTGAAAGTTTATCTAACTAATAGCTTAGAAGAAAGTCATCCTGATACTGGTACTTTATTTGCGAATTGGCTCAGTGCTGAAGCAAATGAAGCGAACCATATTAAACGTGATACACCTGTCATGTGTATTATTGGTAATCCACCTTATAGTGGTGAAAGTGCTAATAAAGGTGACTGGATTATGAGTTTAATGGAAGACTATAAGAAAGAACCTGGCGGAAAAGAAAAGCTAAATGAAAGAAATCCTAAATGGATTAATGATGACTATGTGAAATTCTTACGATATGGGCAGCATTTTATTGAAAAAAATGGAAGTGGTGTGCTTGCTTTCATTAATCCTCATGGTTTTTTAGATAATCCAACATTTAGAGGGATGCGCTGGAATCTACTTAAAACTTACGACAAGATTTATACCATTGATCTTCACGGGAATGGGAAGAAAAAAGAATTTTCTCCTGATGGAAGTGTAGATAAAAATGTATTTGATATCATGCAAGGCGTATCTATTAATATATTTATTAAAACAGGAAATAAAAAGAATTCAGAGCTAGGTCAAGTCTTTCATTATGATGTATTTGGTAAACGTGAAGAAAAATATAATTTCCTTTCTGAATCAAACTTAAATGATATAAATTTCAATGAAATTAAACCAGTAGGGAAACAATATTACTTCATTCCTCAAGACATGACATTAAAAAGTATTTATGAGAAAGGTATAAAAATAAGTGACTTATTTCCTGTTCAGGGTAATGGAATAGTAACAAAGAGAGATAATTTATGCATTCAAGCTACTGCTGACAAATGTTTGCAATCAGCGCTAGACATAATTACGTTAGAAAAATCTAATTTTTATAAAAAATACAATCTTCCTGCTGATGTAAGAGATTGGAAATATGATTGGGCTAAAAAAGATATCCAAGATTCTTTTAAAGATCAAACGTGTGTAAAGCATATCAACTACAGGCCATTTGATAAAAAATATATTTACTACACAGGTAATTCAAGAGGTTTTGTAGGATGGCCTGTAGATAAAATTATGCGAAACTATTTACAATCAGAAGGAAACCTAGGTCTGCTTTGCACTAAAGCACATAAAGATCAATCTTTTGCTCATATTTTTGTTACTAATACGATCACGGAAGCAATTTTTCTTTCTTCAAAAACTGGCTCAAATGCCATGAATCTGCCTCTTTATATTTATTATGAGGATTTAACAACTGAAGGTAAAATATGTAGGAAACCCAACTTAGAAAAAAAATATATAGACAAAATAAGTAGCATTATAAAAAGAAAATTTTCGGATGAAATATCTACTGAAAGTCAAAATTTTTCACCTATAGATATATTAAATTATGTATATGCTGTTCTTCATTCAAGAATTTATAGAGAAAAATATAATAATTTTCTCAAAATTGATTTTCCACGAGTTCCATACCCAAAAGATCAAAATACATTTGGTCAATTAGTTGGATTAGGAAATCAATTAAGAAAACTTCATCTTATGGAAGACTCCACTTTAAAAGCTATTTTTCAATATCCTGAAAGCGGTGACAATATTGTTGAGAAGCATGTTTACAAAGATGGAAATGTCTATATCAACGATGAACAGTATTTTGCCAATGTTCCTGAAGTAGCCTGGAACTTCTATATCGGTGGCTATCAACCTGCACAAAAATGGCTCAAAGACAGGAAAGGTCAAGCTCTACAATTTGAAGATATTAAGCATTATCAGAAGATGATTGCCACGCTTCAAAGAACTTCTGAAATTATGGAAGAGATAGATCAAATAGATTTTATGTAAAAATACATTACTGTTAAATGAGTATCTTTAAAAATGCTCATTTAACATTGTATACAAAATTAACCAATACATACGTCCTGACATAATCTAGATGCCCCTTTTAACAGTTAAAAATCACACTAGGCGGAAAGGCCTATCAAATATTCATTTTTTAGATAATCACACTGGTTTTGTCGCAAAACTTTAAAAATGACAATATCAAGTAAGATGAAATAATTGGAAAAATCAAAGCATAAGATGAAATAAAAAACACCAATTATTAGTTGGTAGACTTTAAAATCATAATCTTACAAAAAACATTATTTCTCGAACAAATGTTGATTCAAGTATAAGATGAAATCAAGCTATCATGAATTCTGAACAAAGAAAATTCTTGGAGTTTTCGAGATGGCTAAGCATGGCGTTAGGCGTATTACCAATCGAGGGCGAGACCGAGTAATTGGAAAATTTGCTAGCTTAAAGATGCAGCAGATTATTCAATGGGAGTCTCAAATAGAAAGGGACTGTTGCTATTGGCTTGAGTTCGATAGAGATGTAATTGCCTACCGTTCACAACCACTAATTATTTCCTATATCTTTGAAGATAGAAAGCTGCGTCATACTCCAGACTTTGAGGTCATGCGTCATAGCTTACAAACAGGTCAATATCAATATTTAGAAGTTAAACCATATAAGAAAACAATGGAAGATGAGTTCAAACGCAAACATATTGCTCGCGCTGCGCACTTTCATCTTCACGGACATATATACGATTTAATAACTGATGAACATCTCCGTAAAGACAGTTACTTAGATAATATTCGACTTCTATACCGATATGCTCGCTTAACATCTAATCCTGAAATACTTTTAAAAATCAAACGAGCCTTACCAAATCATTCTAAACATACTCTAAAAGTACTACAAAATCATTGCGTTGATTTTGGAGCAGAAATGGAACTTGCGTATCTCTTACTCTACAACGGTAGCGCTAGATTCGATATGGAGAAGCCTCTTCATATTAATACCGAAATAGAGATGACATGGTATGTTGGAGACGATGATCTATGAGTAGCTATCAATTTTCTTATGGACACTATGTCGCTTATCAAGGTTCAGTATGGGAAATTGAAAGCCTTGATCCCAAAACAAAAATATTAAAACTTTCAAGAACAACTGATGCTCTGAAGATTTCAATACCATACTCAGAAGCATTAGGTCACCTAGTTAACAATCAACTTAAATTTATTGATCCTGAAACTGCTACCAAACCTTTAATTACGGCAGAACAACGTGCCTTAGCAGATTTTTCAACAAAATCATCAGAACAAAAAAAGGAGGCTGTAAGAAGGTCAAAATATCTAAATATTCTAAAGGAACTAAAAGTCCCATCTTTCACAAAAAAATATCTTGATCCACTTATTGCAAATATTGCTCTTCAAATTGGAGACCCCACACCACCTTCAGCAATTACAGTATATCGTTGGCATAAAAATTATAAGAATGCTAGTGAAGACATACGTTCATTAATCAAGAATGAGCAAAAAAAAGGGAATCGAAGTAAGCGCCTTGATCCAGAAGTACAACATATAATAGATACGACTATTAAGGATGTTTACCTGAAGGGCCATAAACCATCAATAACAACAGTCTACGAAGAGCTTAAAAGAAATATTTGGAAAGAAAATAAATTCAGGATAGCTAGTGAGGCCTTAACAGCGCCGAGTTTAACTACTCTAATCAATAAAATTAAAGCACTTGACCCTGTATTAGTTACTCTACATCGAGAAGGAAAACATGCTGCCGAAATGGAATTTAGAGTCTACCAAATGGGTGTCTCAACAACTAGACCATTAGAACGGGTTGAAATAGATCATACCCAATTGGATTTATTCGTCATTGATGATCAAACTGGTTTTCCTTTGGGCAAACCGTATATTACTGCCGCAATAGATCATCATACCGGCTCTGTCACAGGATTCTACATTAGTTTTACTCCACCAAGTGCATTTAGTGTCATGGAGTGTCTAAAAGTAGCTATATTGCCTAAAGTTGAAATAAACAAAATCTTTCCTTCTGTTAAAAATACATGGGATGTTTTTGGTGTATTCGAAACTTTAATCGTAGACAACGGTAAAGAATTCTATAGCATCGCGCTCGAAGAAGCGTGTATTCAACTAGGGATTAACATTCAATATGCACCTCCGCTCCAACCTTGGTTTAAAGCTTCCATTGAGCGGTATTTCTCAATTATAAATCAAAAATTACTCAATGGTATGGAAGGTAAAAGTCTAAAAAATCTTGGAAAATTTGCAGATTACAATCCTATTAAGAATGCAGTAATAGATTTCTCATCATTAGTAGAAATTATGCATATATGGGTGATAGATATTTTTCATCAAACTTTCAAAGAACGCATTGGTGATACACCAGCAGAAAAATGGCGTAAAAGTGTACTGATATATCCACCATTACTTCCCAAGAGTGCATTAGACGTGAATATTACTCTAGGACTTCATGACAAACGAAAAATTGTGAGGACTGGCATCTCCTATGAAGGTCTAATCTATAACTCATCAGAACTGGCTTTACTGAGGCAAAAAATTCTAGACAATCCAAATGTGACTATAAAAATAGATCCTTCCAATATTTCTCATATATTTGTTCTTGATCCAATCAAAGAGGAATATTTCAGTGTTCCAGCAATAAACCAGAAATATGCAACGGGTAAAACTTTATTTCAACATCAAGTAATCAGAAGGAATGCCCGTGAATACGCAAAATCTTCGGTAAATATGAATAATTTAATGGAAGCTGCTGATAGGATTGAAGAAGTTGTTGAAAAAAGTAAACATACTTCCAAAAACAGGAAAACACAATTATCTCAAAAAGTTGCACGCTACGAAGATATCTCTCAGAACTCAGTACTATCCTCTAAGTCAAATGAACAACTAAACTCTATTTATAAAGAAATGAATCGTTCTCCAGAAAATCTGGTCACCGAAGTTGAGAAAAAAATAGACCCTGTTTCTAGCGATAAAATACCACTCACATCATTTTATGATGAAGCGAATGACTGGTCTTCTGATTACAGCTTGGGAGGTATTAATAATGAGTGATTTAGCAGAATTTGTTGCAGCTAATGCAGATAAAATCAGAAAAATTGAATCT
>RRZU012523147.1_pt1 | contig 10879 bp, 11 predicted proteins | sample 2165561 | NCBI WGS metagenome assembly RRZU01 (sample SAMN10456909, study PRJNA506462) | wastewater metagenome | isolation source: wastewater sludge | place: USA: Moscow, Idaho | reverse complement strand
TTTTGGGCAACAGGACCATCAACTTGAACAATTACAAGGTTTGAAATAATTCCTGTAACTCTTCCTTTAGTTCTCATATTTGGTTCTTTATCCTATTTCACTTACTGTTCTTCGAAGGCAGCATTCAGATCGAATGTTCCTTTGAGCTCGTTGAAGTACTTCTTTAGAAGCGCATCTCCTAACACAGGGTCAAACTTCACCCATCTGTCAATAATTTCAGCCTTAAGCAAATATCCCATAACCTTATCAATATTGAAGTAGTTAAAGGTGTTTGCTTCATCAATGAAATCCCAGCGAAGCATATCGATTTTCTTCTCGCGCTCGAAGAGATTGGAGATCTCGAGAATTGGCATCAGCTTATCCATAAGAGGGAGCTCGCCTCGCATGCCAAAATCAAGAGCCTGGCTATGCGAAAGCGCTACGTTGATGGAATCGTTGCCCACTAGGATTGGAGCCACTTCCTTACCTAACTTTCGTGCATTGGTTGCGGCGAGTATATTGCGCAGCTGCCTATCAAAGCAGAACCACTTTTGCAGAAACTCGTTGTTATAGCTAGCCACATAATCGTAGAAACGATTATAAAGGCCAACTTCAACCGATTTCTGGAGCTCTTCTTCGTCTTCGTTTGCCAATACCTCTTCATCCCTCTCTGTGTAGAGTTCGGTAAAGAAATCGGCGATATACGAAGGGAATTGCTTAAGATTTGACTTTACATCATCGTAAACATCCCTAGGAACAAGACCTCGTTCCGAAAAGGTGTTACGATTATTGATGAAGGACAACACATTATCGTTGTCGTAATGCAGGGAAAGCGTATCTATCAGTTCTAGGTCATTGCCTTCCAGATTCTGCTTTAACCAATCCCTAATGCTTAAGAAGTCGAGTTTTCTGTTATCTGCTTCAAAAAACAACTCCGGCAATCCGGCAACCAAATAGTAGTATTGGTTTTGGATCATAGCACCTTATTTACCTCCGAAGAGAAGTTCTACAAGACGTGGGCGAAGGAATGACTTAAATAGGTTGTCGAAATCCTGCTCGGTAAAGCTAATCTGGTACCCACCATCCTTAGGCGCAATCTTAAAGCCAGATTTAACCGTCTTGCTAAACTGAACGTCAAGGTATACACTTAGAGCTTCGCCAGCCTTACTAAAGAAGTAATCCTGAAGCTGTTCTTGCTTATCTTTTGGTAGCAAAACAGTTAATACATTTTCCTCTTCGCTAGAAGGATTGAATCGAGCCACAGCCTCCTTAACAATTGCCTGAATAAAGTCAGGGCTTGCAAAAGCAGCGTTAACCGATGGTGTAATTGCCTTTGCAGCGATAGCTTCTTCTACCTGTTGCTTAACCGAATTAACGGTTTGACGTGCGGCCATCTTAAGTTCAGCCTCTGTGTTTTTTGCAATTTCTGCAGAAGAATGCTTGGCATTCGAAATTATTAGATCAGCCTCTTTCTGGGCTTGCTGAATAATCTGTTGAGCTTCGGCCTTAGCTTTCGCTAAAACTTGCTCAGCCTCTGCAGTCCCTTTGCTTAAGCCTTCTTTATAGAGCTTATCTGTTAGCTCTTGAAGCTTATTTTGCATATTAAACCTCCATTTCTTCCCGAAGGACACTTATTTTGTTAAACTTCTATCTTCAATTTAAAAGAACGGACCTTTCTCAGTAAAGAAAATTAGCATTTACCAGGTAGCCAAAAATACTATTTTACCAATCAATCCATCCGATTACATTGTTAAATATGCTTCAATCTCAGTGCTATTGCTTCAAATTATGCTCACTTATCCTATCTAAAGGTATAAGCGACACATCGAAGATGTGGCTATTTATAGCCTCTCTTCCAGAAACTTTCTACTAGGGCATTACGTGTTCTTGAATTTCGAGGAAAAACGCCTTTATTTACCTTCTTAACTTCCTCTATAGAATAAAAGGCGTTTGGGTTAAACTGCTTGATAATATCTTCTACTTTCCCCAAATCTTTCCTATTTACAATGGTGTAAATTAAATCAACCTTGCCCTGTGCCCCATCTGCATGCACAGTAGTAGATCCAAAATCTTCCTTGTTTAGTGCCTTAACAAGTTGTTCGGCATTTTCAGAAATCATAATTCTAAGAATCAAGGTTCCCATTGCAAGTCGTTCTTCCAGAATCATGCCTACATAGTTACCTGTAGCAAATCCTGCCGCATACGCAAAATAGCAAACCCAGTTATTAAGGTTTGCCATAATTTGGCTGATGGCCAATATCCAAATAAACACTTCTATAAAGCCTAGAATTGGCGCTATGCTCTTTATACCCTTAGAAACCAGAATAATTCGAATTGTGCCAAAAGTCACATCGCATATTCGAGCACAAAATATCAGAATAGGCAGAACCAGATAGGTAAAGTATGGGCTGTTTAGCAAGAATTCCATATCTCAAACATTGGTACATTTACCGAAATGTAGGCAAATAAATTGAGAGTTAAAATTATTGAGATACCTTTTTCCTGCTTATAAAAAGAAGAGAGCTGTTAACCAGCTCTCATTTATTGATTGTTAATCCATTTTATAATCTTTTCGCTATTGGGCTTTTCGCTAGGCGCTGCAAATCCTACAAGTTTCCCATTTTCATCAACCATAAACTTTTGAAAGTTCCACTTAACCTTAGCATCAAGTACTCCATTTTGCTCCTTTTCAGTAAGCCACCTGTATAGTGGGTGAATATCATCCCCCTTTACCGATATTTTAGCCATCATAGGAAAAGTAACGTCGTACTTTGATGTGCAAAATTGTTTTATCTCCTCATTAGTACCGGGTTCTTGTCCCAAAAAATTGTTTGCAGGGAAACCGATCACCACAAAATTCTGATCTTTATACTTCTGGTAGAGCTCTTCGAGATCTTCATACTGAGGGGTTAAACCACATTTTGAGGCAACATTTACAACCAGCACCTTCTTTCCTTTAAAAGAAGCGAGACTAATCTCCTCTCCATCAATGGTAAGTACCTTAAAGTCGTAAAACGTTTTTGTCTGTGCCGTTACTATAAATGGCAACAAAAACAATCCAAACACGAGCAATTTCTTCATGACACTATTTTTTGTGTACAAACACAGCATTAACGGATTTGTTTATAAAAGATAGAGGGAAGCAACCGCAGTTACCTCCCTCCTTTTTATGCATCGTTTTAGTTTTAGATCACCTCAAAAGTGTTGGCCTCTACCCAACCTGTATTTCCATCTGCAATTTTTATTTCGCGCCAACCGGGTACTGGTGGCGTTTCGGTAAACGTAACCTTAATACCCTCGTGTACAATGAATAATTCTTTCCCATTCTGATCAGGAGAACTTCGAACAACAACCACTGGCGACAATACAATGGCATCAGCAGGATGCTTTACCTGCTTTGTCTTTACTTGCGCTGTCCATACTGCAAAAAAGAAAATGCAAAGAAATAGTGCCGAAGATCCAAAGGTTATCTTTTTAACTAAAAGAGTCCCTGTAAAATAGTAGCAAATGAATAAAACACCAGCAAGCACAAAAGAGATCAGGCTTAGCCATGCCCAGCCATTTGCACCTAAAAGATTACGAATACCGTTAAACCAGCTTACTAAAAAGAAGGTAGGAATAGAATCAACGTTATCCCTAATCTGGAGTCGTGCCAGCTTTAAGTTGTGATTTATATCTCCATCGGAGGGATTTAGCTTATAGGCTCGTTCGTAGTTAAGAATGGCCTTTGCATACATTTTCTGCTTATAGTATGCATTGCCCGCATTGTAGTACAGCTTACTCGACGAGTATCCTCCATCAATAACCTTTTGGTATTGAGCGGCAGCAGCCTTAAAATTACCTTCGGCATATAGCTTATTGCCTTGCTCAAATGCTTCTTCAAGATTTTGAGCGTTTGCTAAGCCTAAAAGACCAAACAACGCAACAACTATGGTAAATATCTTTTTCATGCTACTTCTTCAATTGTTCAAGTTTGCTAATAATTTCAACTGCATGGTTAAATCGGTCCGACTTCTCTTCACCCTGACCACCTGGTGCATAACGAGCAAATTCGCACTCTTCTATAATTTGGGTAAGGGTTTTAATGGTTTCTCCATCGGCACCTTTAGAAACCAACAGCTGTGCTGCACGTTCTTTTGAAAGATCGGAAACCGGAATTGCCAGTTTATCGCTAAGATATCCCCAAAGTGCTTTTAGCATTTCCTCGTAAAAACCATGGGTATCACCCGATTTTATCAGCACCTCTGCCTTTTTGAGCCTTTGGTAGGCTACTTTATTAGCGCGCTTATTCTTTATGAAAGCCACATCTGCATTTTCGCGTTCTCGTTTAGCCAAAAACATAAACGAAGCAACAATAGCGACAAATGCCAATAGAAGCACTAACCAGTAAGTTGCTGTATTAAAGAAGTAGTCGCCCTTAGGAGTTAAGATTGTAGAGCCAACCTTAATGTACTTTATATCCTGTCCTAATAGCTTAATACTCTCCTTATCGGCACCGCCTTGTAAGCCATTACGTGCCCCTCCTGTTGGATCGGGAGCAACGTCAATAGTCTGGCTCTGTGTCTTTACTGTTTTGTATCTGTTTGTTTTTGTGTCAAAATACGAGAATTCTAAAGCAGGAATTGTGTACTTGCCTTGGCTTCTAGGAATAAACGAATACTCGAAGACTTTAACCCCATACGATCCAGCCGCAGTTGTTTTTACGTTATCGCTAACCTTTGGATCAAAAGTATCAAAATCGGCAGGGAAGTTAACCTTGGGTGCTTCAACCAGTTTCACATTGCCAGAACCCGAAACCTTTACCACCAAATTGACCGCATCATTTGCCCTTACCTTATTTTTAGAGAGAGAAGCTGTAACCGTAAACGAACCAACGGCACCATTAAACGAAGAAGGTGCACCAGTTGGAAGCTCTTTTACATTAATGGAAATAGGTGCACTAGCCAGTCTTTTGCGTGCACGTGTTCCTCCACCTCCAAAGAAAGCATCAAAAGCACTTTGAGGAGCAGTGTGCTCTACTATTGATGCGGTAAGCTCGAATGGATCAACAACTAACTTACCAACCTGCTGAGGAAATAGCACGTAGCGACGTATTACAGCAGCATCGTAAACCTTGTTGTTATACTTTTCTCGAACAAAATTTAGACGAAGGTCGTTATCCTCCACTACCTGGTTCCAGAATCCATTAAACGATGGGAATTTTGGTTCGCCAAGACCTTCCAAATCGGCCCTAGTGTACAACTTTAGCGTTGCAATTAGGTACTCACCTCGGTACAAAGATGATTTGTTTACCTCCATTCTAAGAAATACCGAACCATTGCTAGCCCCCTTTGGTGCGCGTACACTACCTGCTGATCCACGGCTAGATGCCGATGCGTCTCCTTTCACAACCTCAATAACTAAGCTATTCGAGGTATAGGTTCTGCCATTAATTTTTACAACAGCAGCAGGAATTGAGAATTTACCTTCTCGGGTTGCCTCTAGTATATAGGTATACGAGATCGAATTTTTTGAGGAAACTTGCCCATTAACTATAGTAGTACTCTGAAACTGCGACATATTAGGTCCTGCCAAAACCTCAAAGTTTTTAATGTCGGGATTGTAAAAATCGTCGGGCATTACGTTCACATCAAACTTGAGCTGAAATTGTTCGCCAACAGCAACCACACGAGGTGCACGCGCCACGAAGGTAACATTATCAGCCAAAGCACCTAACGCAACTGTAAGTAAAGCAACTATCGCTAATATTCGTTTCATATCGTTATGTAATTACTACACTACCAATTTTTCTCTGGCTTACGAGTTTGTGCTTTCATCTTCTGAGCCTTTACTCGTTCTTGTGCCTTATTTTCACCTGTTTGCAGCGCATCCAGCATCCGTTGAGCATCCTGCTTCGAAATTTTGGGTTGCTGTTGTTGTTGCTGCTGCTTTTGGTTCTGGTTCTGGTTTTGCTTATTATCCTTGTTATCCTTCTTCTGATCGTTCTTCTTATCCTTATTGTCCTTCTTATTTTGCTTGTTCTTATCCTTATTCTGATCCTTGTTGTTCTTGTTGTTTTGATTGTTGTTTTTCTGCTGATCCTTTAACTTCTGCTGTGCAAGAGCAAGGTTGTATCGAGTTTGATTGTCGCTAGGGTTAAGTCGAAGCGCCTTCTTATAAGCTTCAACACTTTCTTGGTACTTATTCAACTTAAACAAAGCGTTTCCGGCATTATGAAGGTTCGTTGCTAAACGACCTGGATCTTTTGTTTGCTGTAAGCTTTTCTGGTATCCCCCTAATGCCTTATCGTACTTCTTCTGCATGTAAAGCGAGTTACCTATATTATAGGTAATATCCCCCGATGCAGTATCAACAGCCTGCGCTTGTCTGAAGCTTAGCTCTGCCTGCGAATAGTTGCCCTTATCAAACTCCTTGTTCCCCTTTCGGATAAGCTTGCGTGCTTGTCCAAGCGAAGATAAAGAAACAAATAAAAGTGCAACAAAAATGCAATACCTCATCATGGCTTTACCTACTTTTAAATATATCAACTTTGCTTAACCAAATATTCTTGGTTTGCACTATAATAGAATCGAGAAGTAAGACGAAAAGCGCCATTAGCAGCAATACCTGAAACTGGTCGTCGTAGTCTTCATAGACATACGACTTCATTTCCATCTTATCCATTTTTCTGACATCGCTAAGGATATCCGTTAACCCGAAGTTGCTACCGGTAGCCCTAATGTACTTACCTCCGGTTGCAGTGGCAATCTGTTGTAGCGTTTTCTCGTCTAAACGTGTAATCACAATGTTTCCATCCTTATCCTTTAGAAAGCCTCCGCTTACAGGTATTGGTGCCCCCTGTGGCTGCCCAACGCCAACCGTATAAATCTTTACGCCATTCTTTTTTGCCTCTTCGGCAGCTGCTATTGGATCGTCCTCATGGTTTTCGCCATCCGAGATTACAATAAGCACACGAGACGTTTTGGAAGCACTCGAGAAAGATTTTGTCGCCAAATTAATAGCCTTACCTAACGACGTTCCTTGCTGGGGAACCATGTTTGGATTAATGGTATTGAAGAACATTCTTGCGGCATCAAAATCCGAGGTAATCGGTAGCTGTGTATAGGCATCACCTGCAAATACTACCAAACCAAGCCTGTCGTCTCGAAGTTTATCAACCAAACGCGATAGGGCCAGCTTTGCTGTCGATAATCTATCAGGCTTAAAATCGTCGGCAAGCATACTATTCGAAACATCAAGCGCTACCACAATTTCTACGCCTCTATTTTTAACCTCCTTTATTCGAGACCCAAACTGTGGTCGTGCTAATGCGAGTACAACAATTGCATATGCGATACAGAAAAGTATAAATTTCAGGTTTAAGCGCTTGTATGATACATTTGGCGCAAGCAGACTAATAATCGGAAGTTGCCCGTACTGCTCCATATTCCTACGGCGAGTACGTACAAAGTAGTAGTATAGCACCACCAAGACTGGGATTACTAGCAGCAAATAAAAGTATACTGGTTGTGCAAATCTAAACATGAACCAACAGTTTTAAGGAATTCTCTTAAGAATCAAATATCTAAATAGAACTTCTAGCAATAGTATAGCAACGGCAAGAAGCGCAAAAAGACCAAACTCCTCGCTCCTTTTAGTATACCTGTCAACTTGAAACTTAGTGCGCTCAAGCTCGTTAATCTTATTGTAGATTTCAGCAAGCTTTGTATTATCGGTGGCTCTAAAGTATTCGCCTCCGGTAATCTGAGATATCTTTCTAAGCAGATTCTCATCTATTTTAACATCGGCATAGCCCATTTGCACTCCAAAATCGGTGGCCATTGGTGTTAGTGCCCTGCCGCGCGTACCCACCCCTATGGTGTAAACACGAACGCCAAAGGTTTTTGCGATTTCGGCTGCCGTAAGAGGTGCGACTTCCCCAAGGTTGTTCTCGCCATCAGTCATAAGAATAACCACCTTGCTTTTTGTTTTGCTCTCCTTAAGGCGAGCAACCGATGTTGCCAAGCCATTCCCTATCGCTGTACCATCTTCGAGCATGCCGCTTTTTATCTCTTTGGTAAGATTTATGAGCGCAGCATGGTCTGTAGTAAGCGGAGACTGGGTAAAGCTTTCGCCCGAAAAAACAACCATCCCAATTCTATCGTTCGGCCTATCGGTTATAAACTGAATTGCGACATTTTTTGCCGCTGATATTCTATCTGGCTTAAAATCTTGGGCAAGCATGCTGCTCGAAATATCCATTGCCAAAACAATATCAATACCTTCTGTCGTTATATCGTTCTTGCTATGGGTCGATTGAGGTCGTGCAAGCGCAAATATAATCAAGGCAATAGCCAAGCACCTTAATATAAAAGGTATGTGGCGAAGCCTACGGCGAGTTGATGACTTAACATTTTTGAGCTGCGCTACCGACGATACCTTCAATTTTGGCGTAAAGTGCTTATTCCTGATTATATACCAAACTACTAAAGGTACAAGCAACAACAGCAAGTATTGATAATTCGGATTATGTAATATTATGCCACTCATAAAATTCTAGATGTTTTCGTTTGATGATGGCTCCTTAGCTTCGCTGCTGCTGGATGCTTCTACAGCAAAAGCAACTTCTTTGGTATCATCAATAAAGTCGTATACGCAGTTCGCTGCGCTATCATTTTCGATAGGGTCTGCGCCATACTTTGCAAACTTCACTAGGTCCGACGTATTAAGCATAACCATAAGCCTATCGTAAATAGCCTTATTGGAATAGCCATTCGAATTAAGAGCAACAAGGATTTCGAAAGAGGTCATCTCCATTGCGTTGATTCCCATACGCTCCTCTATATATACACGAAGAATGTCGGTTAGCTCCGAATAGTATTCCTTAACATGCCCATTTTGCCAAAGCTTCTTCTGCTTAAGCAGCTCTAATTCTCGAAATGCTATTACATGAGGAGGCTCTATAACCTTCTTCTTAAAGGTAAATATGGGCTCATCCTTACTTCTCCTAAAGTAGCGGTATATGGCAATGATGATTCCTACTAACAGAAGAATTGACAGAATAGCCAAGGCTATTTCCTGAAATGTATAGGGAGCCCTTATGTTCTCCTTTATTCCGTATAAGGGAACCTTGGTGCTATCTACGGCTACTGTATTTACCCTTAACTTTAGAGGTTGTGTGTAAAGCGTATCGACTTTAGATCCATCAAAATACAGCACAGGAATTTGAGGCACAACGTAGCTTCCAGAATCGAACGATGTAATAAGGTAGCGCTTGGTTAAAAGCAGCCCATTATCAACCTCCGAAGTGTCGGTTGCAAACTGGCTAACAACCTCAAGTCCCGAAGAAAGCGTATCAGGCAAGTTTGGGAAACGCACCTTCTTCCCATCCGTAAGCTTAACCTGCAGCGTAAGCGCGGTTTGATTCCCTATAAGTATTTTAGAAGAATCGAGGCGTACCTTAAAATCCTGCGCAATTACAGCCGAGCCAACAAAAAGCAAAAGCGATAGAATGCCGACAAATTTTCGTAATACTCCCATTACCTATCGATGCTTAAAGAGTTTTATTAATGGTTTTACATAATCTTCGTTCGTAGCAACGCTTACCCAGTCCACACGGGCTTTGGCAAAAGCTGTAGCAAGCGAATTTTGAGCATCGCTCCACCATTGATTGTAGGTTTTACGTACCGCAGCCGATGATGTATCCACCCAAATTACCTCACCTGTTTCAGCATCAACTGCCTCCAGCAAACCAACATTGGGCAGCTCTACTTCACGAGGGTCGAAGATCTTGATGGCACCCAAATCGTGCTTATTCCCTGCAATCCTAAGCGCTTCCTCAAACTTTATATCCGAGGGCAAATCGCCAAAATCGTTAAAGTCGGAAAGCACAAATGCGGTACAACGCTTTTTTACGGCATTGGTTAAGTAGCGAAGCGCTTCGGCAATATTGGTTTTATTGCTTTCGGGCTGCAGCTCAATAATCTCACGAATAATACGAAGGATGTGCGATCGACCTTTTTTAGGAGGAATAAACTTTTCCACCTTATCACTAAAAAAGATAACTCCGACCTTATCGTTGTTCTGAATGGATGAGAACGAGAGCACAGCAGCAATTTCGGCAATCAGCTCATTCTTAAACATCTTTTGTGTTCCAAAATGGCTCGATCCGCTAACATCGATTAGGAGCATAACGGTAAGTTCTCTCTCCTCCTCAAAAATTTTGACATAAGGATCGTTAAACCTCGCCGATACGTTCCAGTCGATATTACGAATATCGTCTCCATACTGGTACTCGCGAACCTCGCTGAAAGCCATACCTCGCCCCTTAAAAGCACTATGGTACTCTCCCGCAAATATTTGATTTGTAAGGCCGCGCGACTTAATCTCTATTTTCCGAACCTTCTTAAGCAGTTCTGATGTTTCCATAAGCTTTCAAGTATCAAGTATCAAGAATCAAGTGTCAAGACTTGTGTCTGCATGATCTAAACCTTTCGTAGTAATTCATGCATCTTTTATCCTGTACCTTGTGTCTTGCTTCTAAAATCTTGTGTCTAAAATGTATCTTCTAGGACTATGGAACTTCAACAGCATTAAGGATTTCGGTAATAATATCTACGGTAGTGATATTTTCGGCTTCGGCCTCGTAGGTTAATCCAATACGGTGACGAAGAACATCGTATGCTACGGCGCGAATATCTTCTGGAATAACGTATCCTCTACGCTTTATAAATGCGTATGCCTTTGCGGCTAGTGCCAAGCATATGCTTGCACGTGGCGACCCCCCATACGAGATCATATTTTCAAACTTGCCTAGGCCGTAGCTCTTGGGATCACGGGTTGCAAATACAATATCGACAATGTAGCGCTCAATTTTCTCGTCAAGATAAACATCAAGAACAACCTGACGTCCCTTTACAAT
>RRZU011852420.1_pt1 | contig 10879 bp, 5 predicted proteins | sample 2165561 | NCBI WGS metagenome assembly RRZU01 (sample SAMN10456909, study PRJNA506462) | wastewater metagenome | isolation source: wastewater sludge | place: USA: Moscow, Idaho | reverse complement strand
GTAAGCCAAGTTAGAGGAACAGAACAACAAATTTCCGGTTTCAGTATTAGTGTAAGTGGTGTTGACGGAAACGTTAAAAAATCTATCAATGCAAAACTTGATGATTTTACTAACACTATTAAAGCACAAGATAAATCCAATAATAATGCTTTAACATTACAAATTGGTACATCTTCTAACCAATCAATCAATGTTGGTTTAAGTGATATGAGAGCTAGAGCTCTTGGTTTACAAGGTACAGATGCAGCAACTGGCGTTGTTAAGAATATTGATGTAACAACAAAAGATAATGCTAACGTAGCAATTAATGTTCTTGATACTGCGATTAGTAAAGTTCTTTCTGAACAAACTAAAATTGGTTCAGTTCAAAGTCGCTTAGAGTACACTTCTGCTAACTTAGCAACAGCTAGTGAAAATGTAAGTGCAGCTGAATCCACAATTCGTGATGCTAATATGGCTAAAGAAATGACTGAGTTCACTAAAAACAATATCTTGATGCAAGCTTCTCAAGCAATGCTAGCACAAGCTAATCAATCAACTCAAAACGTTCTTAGCTTGTTACAATAATCAATTAGATTATAACAACATAATATTTAAAAGGCAGATGATTTCATCTGCCTTTTAATGTATGTAGATTTAAAAATTATTCTAAAATTTAGGATGGTTTTTAAGTTTATATAAGGAGAATTTAGATGAATATATCAGCTTGTGTTATTACCAAAGATGAAGAAAAAAATATTGATAGATGTTTAGAGTCTATCAAAAATATAGTTGATGAAATAATAATTGTTGATACAGGATCAAATGACAATACTGTTAATGTTGCTAAAAGATATAGTAATAAGATTTTTCATTATGTATGGGAAGATGATTTTTCTAAAGCCAGAAATTTTGCGATAGAAAAGGCTAATGGCGATTATATTTTATTTTTAGATGCAGATGAATATTTAGATTGTTATTTTGATCTTAAAGAGTTTTTAAAAAATGAAGAGCTTTTTAAAGATGCCTACTTGATAAAAATTAAGAATATTGATAAAGATGAGAAAAATAAACTTATAGACGAATTTTTAGCAATAAGATTATTTAAAAATGATATTAATATTAGATATCAAGGAACTATACATGAGCAAGTAATAAACATTAACGGTAATAATTTATCAATAAGTTATATTGATAAATTAAATATATATCATACAGGATATTCAAGTAGTTTGATGAAAAAAAAAGCAGAAAGAAATTTAGAAAGATTAGAGCAAGAATATGCGAAAAATGCCAATAATGATAGGCTATATTCTTATTTATGTGAAACTCATTATTATTTAGGCAATAAAAATAAGGCTGAAGAATATGCGAGACTAGATATAGCTTTAGGACGAAGAAATGTAAGTTATGCTAGTCGTTCTTATCGTATTTTAATTGAAATATTAAAGGAAAATGATAGCAGAATACTAGAGTTAAAAGATATATTAGAAAAGTCTATAAAATCTTTCCCTAAATTGCCGGAGTTTATGGCGGAATTTGCACTATATTATGCTAGTGTATTTGATTATGATATGGCTATTAAGAATATGAATACTGCTATTAGTTTAGCAGAAAAGTACAATGATATTGAACCAACAATATTTAAAAATGATAAAATTGAAATTGCCAAAAAACTAATTTTAGATTGGCTAGAAATTAAAAATGATAAGATAAAAATATCAGCGTGTGTTATTGTTAAAAATGAAGAAAAAAATATTGGTAAATGGCTAGAAAGTTCCTCTGTTTATGCGGATGAGTTAATAGTAGTTGACACAGGATCAGACGACAAAACTATAGATATTGTAAAAAATACAGATGCTAAATTATTTTATTATAGATGGAATAATAACTTTGCTGATGCAAAAAATTATGCAATTAGTAAAGCTAGTGGAGATTGGATTGTTTTTTTAGATGCTGATGAATATTTTGCTTTAGATACAATTTCTAATGTGAGAAAAATTATAACAAGAGAAAACAATAATATTGATGATGTTGATGCAATTATGTGTACAATAATAAATATAGATCAAGATCAAAATGATATAGAGTTGCATCGCTTTGTGAATTTAAGGATATTTAGAAGAGTGAATTATCTGAAATTTTATTCTAACATTCATGAAGGAATAAGAAATTCTAAAGGCCAACTTAAGTTTATTATTGAGAAGGATAAATTAAAGATAATACATACAGGATACTCAAAGAGCATTATAAAAAGCAAATTAAAGCGTAATTTGGAATTATTATTAGATGATATTGAGAAAAATGGAGAAGGAATACAACATTACCGATATTTAGCAGATTGCTATAGCGGTATGGAAGATTATGAAAAAGCAATCAAGTATGCACTTTTGCATATTAATTCTAATGCTACCTCTGTAGGAAATGAAAGTGATGTGTATAGAACTTTAATAAATTCAATGGTTTTCATGAAAAAAAAACCATTGGAAATAGAACCATATATTATTAAAGCTATAAATATATTCCCTAATATGCCAGATTTTCATGCTTATTATGCAGGTAATTTATTTAGGCAAAATAAATTTGTTGAGGCTAAGCCATATTTACAAAAAGCGCTGGAGTTATATTTTAATAATAGCTCTTACAATGATGCTAGTTGTTTTGCAAACCTTTTATCAGAAACTTATTCTTATTTAGCTGAAATTGCTATTATTGAAGGTGATTTAGCTGAGGCAAAAATACTTTTCCAGAAATCGCTAGATGACAATAAATATAATGTTAGAGCATTGCAACAATTTTCTAATTTGATAATGAGTACAAGTGAAAATAAAATTGTCATTGAAATTTTATCAAATTATTATAAGGAGAACGATTATTATTTTCTCTTGGGAGTTTTAAAAAATTGCAAAAAAATAAATGAAGTATTTGCCTTTTTTGCTGATAAAATTAAAATTAACGATCCGGAAATATTAGCATATAATAATTTAATAAAAGGGTACTATGGGAAAAACCAAAAAATGCTACTAGATCTATTAACTAAAAGCATTTTATATTTAGTGAATAGCATTTTCATCAAAAAAATAGAAAAAACTGAAGAATATGAAAAATATATTCCAGATAACATTTATGTAATTTTAAATAGCTTTTCAAAAAACATAAAAGTATCAGAGTGTGAATTTGAAGCTTATATGATAATATTGAAAGAAATAATTAGAAATCCCCAAGATGAAATTTTAAATAAATATTTAGATTTAGCTAGTAATTTTTCTATAATACTGAAGTTTCAAATTGCCGTGGAGTTAGCAAAAAAAGAACTATGGAGAGAATCAAATAAATTGCTAACTGATATTATGAATGATACAGACGAACAAAATGTAGAGTTTTTTTATTGGATTGGCTTATGTAGATTTTACATGGGCGATTTTGGAAGTTCGAAGAATTTCTTTTGTAAGGCTCATGAACTTAAAGATAAATATTTAGATATAGAATCATATTTATTATGGATTGATGAGGAGCATGGAAAGTAAATGTTGACAATTTCAGCTTGCGTAATAACCAAAAATGAAGAAGTAAATATTGTAAAATGGCTAGAATGCATGAAAAAATTAGCCAACGAGATAATTGTTGTCGATACTGGGTCGACCGATAAAACAGTCAAAATTGCAGAAAGTTATGGTGCAAAAGTTTTTTTCTTTGAATGGATTAATGATTTTAGTGCTGCTAAAAATTTTGCAAAGGCACAGGCAAAGGGAGATTGGATTGTTTTTTTAGATGCAGATGAGTATTTTAGCGATGATTCAATTGAACAAGTCAAAAAATACTTAATAGAAGATAATAAAAAGTATGATGCAATAATTTGTGAAATTGTAAATATTAACAGTGATGATTGCAATAGGATTATTAGTTCTTTTTATAATTTAAGAATTTTCAGGAATATTCCTAAGCTGAGTTATCATAATAAAGTACATGAAATGTTAAGAAGTGATAGTGGAACATTACTATTATTGCAACTTCCCAAGGATGTTAAAATATATCACACGGGATATTCTAGTAGTATAATTAAAGAAAAGTTAACGAGAAATTTAAAATTAATAGAAGAAGATCAAAGACAAAATGGTATTAAAGATTGGCATTATGGTTTTTTATGTGATTGTTATTATGGTCTTGATGATTTTGAAAAAACTATAGAATATGCTAAGTTAGCGATAAACTCTGATATGAAATTAATTGGTCAAGAAAATAACCTATATCGGAGGTTAATTGATTCATTAGATAAACTGGGAAAAAATGAAAAAGAAATTTTAGAAATTGTAGAAATAGCCATAGAAAAATTCCCAGAGTTACCGGAATTTATACTAGATAAAGCTATTTTGTTTTTAAGGCAAAAAAAATATGTTCTAGCTGAATCATTATTATTAGAAACACTAAGGCAAAAAGAAGCTGATAATTATAATTTATCTGATACATTTATAGGCAAAAAACATATAGTATATATGGCGCTAGGAGATATTCAATATTTTAAAAATAAGATTGAAAAAGCAGTAGATTATTATATTAATTCTTTAAAAATTTATAAGTATAATGAATATACTTTGAGAAAATTATACAATATTTTCAAAAAAGAAAATGAAATTGACTTCATAGAAATACTAAATGTTTTTTTTAGTTTGGATATGGTTGATTTGGAATTTTTATATGAAGTATTTAAAGATGAAAAATTAGGTTTGTATTATAAGTATAAAATAAATAAAAAAGAAATTTTAGCTAATGATGTTTCAAAGAGCTTTGAATTATATTTAGGAGAAAAATACTATGAAGCTATTCAGAATATAATAAAAGATTTAGATATGCAATACAAATTAATAGTTATAAATTATTTATTGAGTTGTGATAAAAATTTATTTAATCAGCTTAATATTATTTTACCAAGCCAATACAAAATTTTACTGGATAATATCAACAAAAATGACGTCGGTGATTCGGAGATAGCTCTTCTAAGTAAAATAAAAATGGAATATGAAAAATTTAATAATATAAGAGGAAAAGATATGTGTGATAATCTTATAAGTATAGTTGTTTTTAGTGATAATACAATTGATTCGGAGAATATAGATATTATAAAAGAGTATACAAATAATAAATTTGAGTTGATTTTAGTAAATAATAATGCTACAAGCTATGAAAATGCAGAGTGTATCAATGAATATGAGAATCAAGCAGACGGCTTTAATAAGGCGCTGAAAAGAGCAAAGGGCCAATTTATTATGTTTTTGGATAATGCTATTATAGTAACTCCAAATTATATGGATAAGATGTTAGAGGCATTTGTACTAAATGATAAAGTTGGTGCAGTAGGTCCATTATTTAATAATATTGCGGGCCAAGCTATGGATGGCTGCAAAGGTAAGGAGTCCTTAGTCGAGTATTCAAAAATGATAGAGAATAATAATAAACATATTTACTCAAAGAGACTTTCATTGCATGGAAGTTGTTTATTGTTAAAAAAAGAAGTTGTCAATGATGTTGGTAAATTTGATTATAATATGGAAAATATGGCTATTTGGGATGATTTATCATGCCGATTAATTTTAGCAGGCTATAATTTGATTTTATCAGCTGATACTTATGTTTTTAATTTGGGAGAGCCCTTTTTAAGGCAATCTTATTCAAACTTTATAAAAAAATGGGGGTTTGATTTCTTCTATTCTAATGGTTGTCGGTTTGATTTGTTAAATATGATGAATTTAAAGTTAAATAAGATAAATATATTAGAAATAGGTTGTGCTTGTGGAGGAACTTTATTAGAGATTAGTAATAGAAACAACACAGCCAATCTTTATGGTATTGAGATAAATAAAAACGCAGCAAATATTGCTAAAATGTTTGCTAATGTATCATCGGCAGACATTGAAAATGGTGATTTGCCATATGAAAGGCTATTTTTTGATTATGTTATTTTTGGTGATGTTTTAGAACATCTATATAATCCTCAAAAAGTTTTAGAAAATATAAAACCATATTTAAAGGAAGATGGCAAAATAATTGCAAGCATTCCCAACATTCAACATTGGACAATAATTGAAGAGCTATTGAATGGTTATTGGACTTATACTAAAGCAGGAATTTTAGATGAAACACATTTAAGATTTTTCACGCAAACTGAAATTACAAAAATGTTTGATGAAGCAGGATATAATGTAAAAAAGTATGTTGGTAATGATATTGGGATAAGTGAAAGTGGAAAAGCTCTATTAGAAAAAATGCTAAAATGTAATATTATCGATAATGTAGATGATTTTATGGCATATCAATGGTTTGTTGAAGCTGATAAAAAATATATTATTGATGGTAATGACGAAAAAGAATTGGCATATTTATTAAGAAGGATTGATAATGAAACTGCAAAAGAAGATAGTTTCATTTCTATAATGAAATTTATAATTGATAAAAATATAACTACTAAAATATTATTGAATTTGATAGAAGTAACTACAATTAATAAAACTGTTGTCATAATTTTTATTGCAGTTAATTTGTATCAAAAAGGAGAAAGTAAAATAGCACTTGAATTTTTGATACATGCATACAAAAAATATAATGATGATTTAGAAATTGTATATAGTTTAGCATATATACTGAACTTAAATGGTGATAAAAATAGTGCTATTAAGTTATTGGAAAGCCAATCAAGCAGTGATAAAAGCACAAAGGAATTATTGGCTGAGTTAAAAGGGGAACTAGGTTGATATGATGACGAGTATCATAATGTTAACTTGCAATAAACTAGAATATACTATTAAAGCTGTTGAAAGTATAAGAAAATATACTGATAAGGGGACTTATGAGATTATTGTTATTGATAATGCTTCAACAGATAATACAGTAGAATGGCTTAAGAAACAAGATGATTTAAAGCTAATATTAAATAAAGAGAACTTAGGGTTTCCTAAAGGCTGTAATCAAGGAATTGAAGTTGCAACAGGTACTGAAATTTTACTACTAAATAATGATGTTATAGTTACCCCTAAGTGGCTTCAAAATATGGTTAAAACTTTATATAGCAACGATAAATATGGGGCAGTTGGCCCTGTAACTAATTCGGCTCCAGGTCAAGAAATTGCGATATCATATAAAGAAGAAGAAGAAATTAATGATTTTGCAAATGAAGTTTTTCGAAAATTTAAAAATAAGATAACAAAAAAAATTAAATTAGTCGGATTTTGTCTGTTGATCAGAAAAAAAATACTTGATAAGATAGGAGTTCTTGACGAAATCTTTTCACCAGGAAACTATGAGGATGATGATTTATCTATAAGGATTTTATTAGAAGGATATGATTTAATATTATGTGAAAGCGTTTTTATACATCATTTCGGTAGTGTTTCATTTAAAAAAAACGTGGTAGCTTTTAATACCTTGTTAAATAAAAATAAAGAGAAGTTTAATGAAAAATGGTCGTTGGATTTAGAATATGTAGGTATATGTAGACGAGATATTATTGAATTTATGAATCTAGCTTCAGAAAAATTAAATATTTTAGAAATTGGCTGTGGCGTTGGCAGTACTTTACTGGAAATTAAAAACATTAACCCAAGTGCTATATTGTATGGAATTGAAAAAAATAAACAAGCTGCCTTAGTGGCAGGTAATTTTGCGGAAATATTAACAGGTGATGTTGAAAATTTTGTTTTTCCTTACCCTGAGAATTTTTTTGATTATATTATTTTAGGTGATATCTTAGAATGTTTATATGAACCAACATCTTTATTGAAAAAAATTAAAACATATTTAAAAGATGATGGACAAATAATTATAAGTATAAAAAATACACAGCACATTGAAGTGGTTAGAGGTTTGCTTAAAGGAGAGTGGGGATTTTCTTAAAATCAAACGTTGAAAAATGAAACAATAAGATTTTTCACTTTAAAAGAAATTGAAAAAAAATTGATGAAAGCGGATATAAAATAATAAAACATGGTAGACGTTTCAGTCAGAAGGATGACGGAACGAAGAGCTTTCTTGATAAAATGAATAAATGCTCATTAATTGATGATTCATTTAATTTTGAAGCATATCAGTGGTTGTTTATTATAAAAAATAAAATAAAAATTGATGATGAAATTAATAAAAATATTTCAAAGATGATATCATTATTAGATGAAAATAAAATAAGTGAAAAAGAAATGGTGATTTTAACAGAAGCATTAAACAACCTAAAAATAGATTCTGAAGATTTATTTTATTTAATTAATGATTTAAGTCTTAATAAAACAAAAAATATAATACAAATATCTATTACTATGTTTAATAGTGGGATGGTAAAGGAAAGTATAAGATTATTATTATAAACATATAAAAAATATCCTGATAACATTCAAATTGTATATGCTTTAGCACTTTTATTATATAAAACTGGTGATAAAGACAGTGCTATAAATTTATTGGAAAAAAACAAAGAAAATCAGATTTTATCAAATTTGCTAATTGAAATCAAAACTAACAGGGTGTGATTATTATATCAATAAAATTTTCTGATAACACATATAAAAAAGAGATAAGAAAGATATTTGCTAATGGAAAGCAATATTTAAAATATAATTTTCTATTACTTGGAACTTGTAGTTATGTTGTAGACTCTACTATTGAGAGTGATCTTCCAGCTAATATTATGATTGGTAATTACTCTTCTATTGCCCATGGCGTTAAATTTAATATTGGTCTTAATCACGATTATTTATCTGTTTCAACATATCCTTGGAAGGTTATATTTAATGATAATATCGAAAGTAAAATAAATCATAAACGTCAGATAATAATAGGAAATGATGTTACTATTGGAGCTTATGCAACAATAATGGGTGGTGTAACAATAGGTAACGGAGCTGTTATCGGTGCTAATAGCCTCGTAACAAAAAATGTACCACCATATGCAGTAGTAGGTGGTAATCCTGCTAAAATTATCAAATATCGTTTTGATGAAGAGACAATAACAAGGTTAAATAGTATTAAATGGTGGCATTGGGATGATGATAAAATAAAAAAACATATTAATTGTATTACTGGAAAAGTTAAGTCTTTTATTGATGAATTTTACGTAGAAAATAAAACAGAGGATTTTGAAGAACTTAAGATTTTGCGCGAAAATAATTTTAAAATATATTTCTTTATTCCTGACCTTGAAGATGATTACTCGGTATGGGAAAAAGTAGTTGATGAATACATTTGCAAAGTTGGAGAAAATGATAAAATATTATTAATTATAGCTACAAAAATTAATACACCTTATAGAAAAAATATTTTAAATAAATTTCAAAATATAAGTAGTAAGCCCAATATAATGGAAGTTAATTTAGATGAAGAAAACATTATAAAATGTTTAAAGGTAAGTGATTTTTTAATTACTACTAAGACGTATGAATCACTTTGGGCATTTGATTATTCTCAAAACTATAATGTGAAAATAGTTTCTGGATTAAACGATAGAGTTTTTGATTAAAGGATAAAGTAACAATGAAGATTATATTAATGAATGGTGGATTAGGCAATCAGTTATTCCAGTATGTATTTTATCGATATATAGAATTTGCTACAGGTGATATCTGTTATATTGATGATAGTGCTTTTTGGGGTAATAACATTGAACATAATGGATTTGAAATAGAAAAAATATTTGATCTTAAATGTAACTTATTAAGTAGTTTTTTTGATGATGATGTTTGGAATGAAATGTTGACTAAAAAGAAGGAAGGAATAAGTATTCCGCAACAACTACATAATGTTGGTATTGATATTTCAGTTATAGCAGAAACCGATGATTTAGAGTTTAATGGTAACGTTTTAAATGTTAATAATGATAATGATTTATTGATAAATAGTAATATATATTATTATGGGTATTGGATTACCAATAAATGGTTTAATCTCTTGAAAGAAGAAATGTTAAATGACTTACAATTTCCATCAATAAAAGATGCAGAAAATAAGATGATATTAAAATATATTCTTAGCACTAACTCAGTTTCATTACATGTTAGAAGAGGAGATTTTGTTAGTCTAGGTCGAGCATTAAATGAAAACTATTATGTTGAAGCAATAAAAACGATAGAAAGCAAAATTACTAATGCGACTTATTTTATTTTTTCGGATGATATAATTTGGTGTAAAGAACATAAAAGAGAGTTGAGCCTAGATAAGATAGAAGATAAATTGATTTTTGTAAATGTTAATTATGGCAATAAAGCCTATATTGATATGCAATTAATGTTAAATTGTAAGCATATGATTCTTGCTAATAGTTCATTCAGTGCTTTTGCTGCTAATTTAAATAAAAATAGAGATAAAATTGTTATCTTACCAGGAAAGTAAAATATATAAATGAGGTGCAATTTTGAATAAAGAACAAATTTTTCGTAGCGAAGTATTAAAAGCTGTTGAAAAGTATTATAGATATAAAAAACAGGTATCTGGTGATGAAAATAATAAAATTTCTTATGGTGGCAGAGTTTATGACGAAAAAGAAATGATGACTTTAGTTGATTCAGCACTGGACTTTTGGTTAACGACCGGTCGTTATAGTGAGCAATTTGAAAAAGATTTTGCGAAATTTTTAAAAGTTAAATATTGTTCGCTAACAAATTCTGGTTCATCAGCTAATTTATTAGCATTTATGGCGTTGACTTCGGATAAATTGGGTGAACGGAAAATTGAGCGTGGAGATGAAGTTATAACAGTAGCAGCAGGTTTTCCAACAACGGTGGCCCCGATTATTCAATATGGAGCGATACCGGTGTTTGTTGATGTGGAAATACCAAGCTACAATATTGACATAACAAAATTAGAACAAGCATTAAGTGATAAAACAAAAGCGGTAATGATTGCCCATACTTTAGGCAATCCGTTT
>RRZU011017194.1_pt1 | contig 10879 bp, 14 predicted proteins | sample 2165561 | NCBI WGS metagenome assembly RRZU01 (sample SAMN10456909, study PRJNA506462) | wastewater metagenome | isolation source: wastewater sludge | place: USA: Moscow, Idaho | reverse complement strand
TCCTACAGCAACTCCATAAACAGCTTCTTCAAGATGAATTATCGCTTTATCTTCGATAATTTGAATTTTTGAAATTGTTGGAACACTTCTATATCTTAGTTTCACCTCTGCTTTAAATTCCACATCATCTATAAACATATTGAGATTATTCACGATAACTTTTGTGATTTTTAAATCCTCTTTTTTCCCAACTACAATTGTATTTGTGTTTTTATTTGTACTTATCACAAAATGTGGGTCATGTGCGCCATGCACATAAAATCCTTTTCTTTTTCCAATTGTATAATGCATATAACCTTTATGATGACCTACAATATTTCCACTAGTATCAACTGTATCGCCTTGTTTATCAATAATTGTATGTTTTTGCAAAATATCAGTATAAACTGTATCAACAAAACATATCTCTTGAGATTCTTTTTTCACTGCAAAGTGACTAAAAGCTGGTATTTGTGATGCGATTTGTTTTGTCTCTTCTTTTGTATATTTACTCATTGGAAAAATCATATATGCCAATTTTTCTTTCTCAACTTGAGCCAAAAAATAGCTTTGGTCTTTTGATATATCATCTGCTACATAGATAAAATCTCCATCCGTTTTAGCATAATGTCCTGTAGCTAAATAATCTCCTTTGAGCCGTTTCATCTCATCAAGTAATGCACCAAACTTAATAGTTTTATTACATTTTACACAAGGATTTGGTGTGATTCCATCAATATAACTTTGGACAAAATAATTATAAACATCCTCTCTAAACTCTTTTGTTAAATCTAAAATATGGTACTTTATCCCTAAAAACTGCGTAACTTTTTCGATATTTTTAATATTTTCTTCATGATATCCATCAGTTCTTTCATGAAGTTTCATATAAATCCCTTCAACTTCATAACCATCTTTTTGAAGTAAATAAGCACTGACACTGCTATCAACACCACCGCTCATTCCAATTATTACTTTTTTCTTTTTCTCTAACATTCTTTAACCTTATATTTTGTAATAGTTTTTGTTTTCATATAATGTAATGGTATCTGTACACTATCTCGCTCCATCCAACCAATATGAGGAACTACTAATACTTTAGTATTTATTTTCATTTCCCTATTATTTCTTTGAATAAAAATTATATCTATATCCAAAGTCCTTGGAGCATCTTTAAAACTTCTCTTGCGTCCAAATTTATTTTCATATTTCTGCATAATCTTCAATAAATAAATAGGATGAAGATTTGTTTCAATTTTTATAATTCCATTTAAAAAATAATTTTGTTCTAAATAACCAAATGGAGGATTCTTTAGAAGTGGAGAGGTTTCTTTTATAATTATTCTCTTATCGTACTGAAACTTTTTTAAAAGAAAATCATATCTTTTAAACATATCTCCAATATTTCCCCCTATTCCTAAAAAAACATCATACTTTTTATAACTTTTATTTTTACTCAAATAGGGAAAGTTATTTGTAAAATAAAGTGTTAGGTTATCACTCAATTGTTTTTGTATTTTCATTTTTTATCCAAAAAATTAACTTATATTATTATTTTATTATATTTGGTATAGAATAATAAAAAGGAAGGAAGTTCTATGCCTATTTTTAAAATAACCGTTATTGTACTCTATTTTTCATTTTTTTCATTCTTGAATGCAAGTAATTTTAGTCAGAATAAAAAAATTCTTTATGTTGTTTCAGATATTAGAATACCATTTTGGGAAATAATGTCTCGTGGAATTGTTGATACTTCTTCAAAACTTGGTTATAAAACTGAAGTTGTAAGTCCACATAATGACCCAAAAAGAGAATTAGAAATTGTAGTCAAAGGGATTAAAGAAAAAGTTGCTGGGATTATAATCTCACCAACAACATCTTCTTCTTGTGCAACAATTTTAAAACTTGCAAAAAAAGCCAATATTCCCGTAGTTATCTCTGATATTGGTACAGATAGTGGTGATTATTTATCTTATATATCATCAAATAATAAAGAAGGTGCGTACAATCTTGGAAAAATATTAACAAAAAAAATGATTCAATTAGGCTATAAAGATGGCGAAGTTGGAATCATTGCAATACCACAAAAAAGGCTTAATGGACAATTAAGAACAGAAGGTTTCTTACAAGCATTAAGTGAATCAAACATAAAAAGTGCTACTTTATACCAACAAAAAGATTTTTCTTATGAGGAAACATATAATTATGCAAAAGAGATGATTGGAAAATATCCAAAATTAAAAGCTATTTGGCTACAAGGTTCAGATAGATATCAAGGAGCACTTGATGCAATTAGTCACAATGAAAAAACAGGAAAAATTTTGTTAATTGTTTTTGATGCAGAACCAGAATTTTTAGAACTTATCCCAAAGGATATCCTTGTAGGTGCAGCGATGCAACAACCTTATTTGATGGGACAAGAAGCTATTGTAACTTTTGATAAGTATTTTCATAAGAAGCCAATCAATAAAAATATTCAACTTTCTATTTTAGCAATATCAAAAGAGAATATCAAAGAACAATTACCGATTATAAAAAGAAATGTTTTAGGGATTACCAAATAAATGAAAGTTAAAAATCAATCAATCTACACACTGTTAGCTTTTACTATATTCATAGTCATTGCTATTGTAGTTTCCGTAAATACTGCCTTTCAATACAATACCACAAAAGAAAAAGCAATACAAGAGATGAAAGAGCGATCAAATGTCACCATTACTGCTTTAAAACAAAATCTAGCTTATTTTATCGAAGCATACTCTATCAATGAATATGAAAAATTAATTTTTAACGAGATGAGACGAGGAGGTATTTTTGCCATTATTGTTAAAGATGAAAATATGGGGAAAATTCTTGGAGAAAAATACTACATTACTGGAAAGATTAAAGATAGTAACAATAAAGTGATAGATTATGATGAGAAAGATGAAAATCTTAATAAAAAACTTGAAGATAGTTTTTTCAAAATAGAGAAAGAGATTTTAGGTTCTAATAACAAAAAATTAGGAACTATCTCTATTTATATATCTGATGAAAATTTACTCAATAGACTTAATTCTATTATAAAAGAAAGTATTATAAATCTATTATTTATAACATTAATATTAACGTTTACACTTTTTATTATTATACGTTTTTTAATTCTTCAACCTTTATCAAATCTTGAAAACTCACTTCAAAATTGTGATAGAGATGGTATTCCTTTAGGTAAGATAAGCAAAAGTGGTGCAAAAGAAATCTATCAACTTGCATCTTCAATTATTGTTATGATTAAATTGATAAAAACTTCCAAGACTAAACTCAATTTTTTGAATAATTCACTCAATAATGAAAAAATGAAACTCAAAACAATAGTAACAAATATGCCAGACCTTGTATGGATGAAAGATATCAATGGTATATATATCTTATGCAATAAAAGATTTGAATCCTTCTTTGGAGTAAATAAAGAAGAGGATATTATTGGAAAAAGTGATTATGATTTTATGGATAAAGAATTAGCAGATTTCTTTAGAGCACACGATATCAATGCTATGAATGCTAATATTCCACTCTCTAATTATGAAGAGATAACCTTTAAATCAGATGGACATAAAGAATCTCTTTTAACAACAAAAGTAAAAATTTTAAATACTGATGGTTCTGTTTTGGGAGTTTTAGGGATTGGACGAAATATCTCTGAACTTAAAGAAAAAGAGCATGAACTAATGATTCAAAAAGAAGAATTTGAAACTATTTTTAATAATTCAAAAGATGGTATTGCTATCCTTGATTTGGATTCAAACTTTTTAAATTTCAATGATGCTTATTTAGAAATGACTGGCTTTAGTAAAGAGGAACTTTTACAAAAGAGTTGTATAGGATTGACTATTCCAGAAGATAAAGAAAGAACAAAAGCAGCTATAAAAAATCTTCTCAAAAATAAGTTTTTGAAGAATTTTGAGAAATCTTGTGTTGTCAAAGATGATAAAATTCAAACAGTAAGTATGACTTTTTCACTTATGCCAGACAAAAAAAGAATTATTGCTGTAGTAAAAAATATTACCCAAGATAAACTCTTTGAATCACAAGCGAAGCTAGCTTCTATGGGGGAAATGATAGGAAATATCGCTCATCAATGGAGACAACCTTTAAGCGTAATCAGTGCAACAGCAAGTGGAATATCTTTTAGACAAGAGGTAGGATTACTCAAAGAAGAGATGATTATCTCTGGTATGGAAGAGATTATGCAACAAACAAATTATCTTTCTGAAACAATTGAAGATTTTAGAAATTTTATTAGAGGTTCAAAAGAAGAAACTAATTTTAAAGTGTCATCTTTAATTGAAAAAACACTCTCTATTACAAATCCTAGTTTAAAAAATAATTACATTGATGTTATTGTAAAAATTGATGAAGAGATAACTATAAAAGGATATGAACATGAATTAATGCAAGCGCTCATTAATCTTTTAAATAATAGTAAAGATGCTCTTATTGGAAATAATGCTATTGAGTTTAAATATATTTTTATAGAGGCTACTAAAATTGAAAACCAATGCAAAATTACTATTAAAGATAATGCTGGTGGTATTGAACCATCTATTATCAATCGTATTTTCGAGCCATATTTTACTACCAAACATCAAAGCGTAGGGACTGGGCTTGGGCTTTCTATGACAAACAAAATCATCACTGAGATACATCATGGAAGTATAGTAGCTTCAAATACTACTTATACGTATAACGAGCAAGAATACAATGGAGCATTGTTTACAATAATTTTAAATACTCAAGAGTAATTCTTTTTCTCTTGCTCGTTTGTAATTCCATAAATAAAACTAAAAATCTCTGCAATTGCTTTGTACATATTTGGAGGAATCTCTCTATTAACCTCAATTTGATCCAACATCATAATCATATCTTCATCTTTTCTAATAGGAATTTCGTATTTTGTAGCAATATTGATAATCTCTTCCGCTAGATACCTACTCCCCTTTGCTACAACTTTTGGTGCATTATCTTTTGTGCTATCGTATTTAAGTGCAGTTGCTTTTTTATCTTTTAAGGGGTCATTATCATCAATTCTATCTTCCATCTAGTATCCTTAAACCGTTAAATCCAAACCAATTTTTTGATCATTTTCATTTGCAAATAGATTAATTCGTTCATCTTGAATTGTTTCTTTTGTGTCAATCAGAGTGATATTAAGAACAATGATATTTGACTCTTTAAGTGTTCTTCTTAAATTTGGTAGGAATATGGACATTTTTTCTTTTAATTCATCATTGTCAAGAAAAAAGCCTATACTAATATGATTCTCTTCATCATACAAAAGATTGATTTTTATTTTTCCATACTCTTTTAATTCAAGATTTATCGTACAACTATACTGCTTCTCTCGCTCTTTTTTAAATTCAATATCACCACCTTCAAATTTTTCCCAATCAAGTGGTAAATAAGTATAAAGTGAATGATTGAGATAGGAATTCAGCTGAAAATATTCTATTTGTGTGAGCATTTTATTAGCTTGTATTTGTATCTCTTTATCTTCACCTTCAATCAAATTTGAGAGTAAATTTTTTATATCTGAAGTTAAAATTGTTTTCTCAATAATACTTTTGAGTTTTTTCTCATCAAAATTTTCAATATCTAAAAAAAGTGACTTAAATGATGATAGATCAAAGTTTTGGATATTTTTATTTGATAAAAGCTCTGTTAATTTTTTAGCTTCATTTCCAAAATACTCAAAATTTTTAAAAATTGCACTATTTTTCATAATATTTAAAAGGATTTTATCACTTGTAGTATTTTGAAAAAGTTCAGTCAAAACTGTCTTTAATCCTTCTGCTAATGTCTTGTTCTGTGGTTTATTATGATTATTTAAAAGGTGTTCTTTGTTGATAGAAATATTCTCTAAAGTTTTTGAAGAAGAAAGTTCTCCAAGATTTTTTAACAATTCTAACTGATTTGATTTTATGAGTTCTTGACTTACTTTCATAGTGGTTTATCATAACCAATATTACTTAAATTTTCTCAAAGAAGATAAATTTTGATTTTCGAAAAGATATTTATGATAATGATTATTAATAATATTTTAAGTTCATTTCTACTAATATTCTTCTTATTAATAACTATTATCGTTATTATTATATATTTAAAAATTTATTGATAGTTATAAAAAAAGAGATGATACATTTAAAAGTAACTTAGATTTTTTATAACAATCAAAAATAACTAAGGATACGAATTATGTTTAAGGTAATGAACAGTGTAATAGTTTTTTTCAAGAATCACTCAAAAATCAATGGGCTTTATAGCAAACAACAAGAACAACATTATCAAAAGGAGGTAAAAAAGAAAAATAATGGGATTCTACAAGACAAATAAAACAACCAAAATAAAGGAATTAAAATGTTAAAAAAAATAATTTTAGACAAAATGAATCATCAAATAAATTTAGAGCATTTCTCTTCAAATTTATATCTTTCAATGTCATCATGGTGTAATGCACAAGGTTTCAGCGGAGCGGCTAAATTTTTAGAAATCCATTCGCACGAAGAGTTAAGTCATATGCACAAACTTTTTAAATATATAAATGAAACTGGTTCACAAGCTATTATTTCTAGTATTGAAGCGCCAGATACGCAATTTAAAGATTTAAAAGATGTATTTGAACAAACCTATAAACATGAACAGCTTATTACTAATAGTATAAATGAGTTGGTAGAACTTACTTTAGTTGAAAAAGACTATGCAACATTTAACTTTTTGCAATGGTATGTAAGTGAACAGCATGAAGAAGAGGCACTCTTCAAAGGGATAATTGACAAAATGAATATCATAGGATTAGAAGGTCGTGGACTTTTTATGATTGATAAAGAGATTGGCAATTTGGTAGCAAATTAAAAAAGATTCATAGAGTTTTACTCTATGAATTTATTCAAATTTTGAGGAAAAAGGAGATTTAGATGAGTATTTTAGTAATTGGAGGTGATCAAATCAACTCTATTAAAACAACTTTACAAAATCTAGGTTTTTTGAATATTACACATTGGGATGCTAGAAATCATACTCAAACATGTAAAAAAGATTTACCAAAAAATCTTGATTATGTTTTAATGATTACAGATTTTATCAATCACAACGTAATGTACAAATTTAAAAATGATGCGAAAAAGAGAAATATCCCTGTTGTTTGTAGTAAAAGAAGCAATAGCTGTGTATTTTGTAATTTCTGTAAACATTTAGATAATCAGGGTAATTGTAGAAAAGAAAAATAGATAAGTTCACAAATAGTAAACATAGGTGTATTTTAATAAACCTTGAGTAAACAATCGTTCCGTTTGTTCTCTCCTAAAAAAATTCGAAATTTTAACAATATTTAGACAAGTAATACTTTCATTCAAAGTTTTACTCAAGGTTTTTTAAAATACACAACAATATAAATAAAAAAAGGGGTTATTATGAGTTTCAATGAATGCAAAACATTGTTAGGGAATTTTTCTTTAACACAAAAAGCAAGTATCAATTTTTTTGACTATGTTCATGGGAAGATCGCAAAAGATACAAAAAATAGATTTGTCGATAAAAATCGTGACAGTATAGATATTATCACACTAGAAAATGGCTCTATAAAAGTAATTCCAATCTACAAAGATATGGATTCATCAAAGTTGTCTTTGGATAAAGAGGTAGCAAAAGCGGTAAAAATCATCACAAAAACTGATTTCAAAAATGTCTACTTCGTATATCCCAAAAATGACAATTTTACAAAACATATTCAAATCAAAGTTCCACTTTTAGAGGAAGCCTGTGGGGAATATATGATAAAACTTATCCCCTACTCTTTAACAACAATACAAAGGAGATGCAATGGCAACAGCACTATTTTATGCAAGTAGTACAGGAAATACAAAAGATATAGCCAAAAAGATAGCCAAAAATTTAGATATCAATGACATTTTTGATATTGGAAGTGGAAATATTCTTTTAGCAAGAAACTACGATAAATTAATATTTGGAAGTTCAACTTGGGGAGAAGGTGAACTTCAAGATGATTGGGAAGAATCTTGGGAGCAATTTAAATCTTTAAATTTTCAAGGGAAAACAGTTGCTCTATTTGGTTTGGGAGACCAAGATTCTTATAGTGATAATTTTGTAGATGCGATGGGTATGATCTATCAAGTAGTGATTCTAGGTGGTGGAAATGTAATTGGTTTTTGGTCAACAGCTAACTATGATTTTGAAGACTCTATTGCTCAAATTGGAGACCAATTTGTAGGTCTTGCCCTTGATGAAGATAATCAACCAGAATTAAGTGATGAGAGAATCCAAGAGTGGTGCAATCAAATACGAAATGAAATCATCTAGGAGTAGTTTTATGAGCCACAAACTTATTGAAGAGATAAATAAATTTAGTAGTTTTCGATATGACGAAACGACTAAAAGGGTAAGAAATACAAAAGCTGAAAATATGGCAAATATTGAAGAATTTTTGGAGATTGCATATATTTTGGATAATCACCATATTCGATTTGAGATGGGAAATAACTATAGTATGAGAATTATAGGAAAAAGATAATGGAAAATATCAAACATATTGTTGATTTTGGAACTTTGGGGATACTCTTATCACTCTAGAGGAGAGAGACAATGAATTTTTCTTTTACAATAAAAGATTTATAATTGTCTCAAAAAATTTATACAGGCAAATAGTCTATAGTTTAGATAATTATAGACTAGTTATAGTGTTTCAACCATTCTTCTTGTAATAATATAGCTTATAAATAATACCCCATAGTCTCTTTTTTTGTTTGTAAATAGCTTTTTTTTACAAGACATTTAGAATGAATTCTAACAAATGGAGTTTCTATCTCAAAAAAACCTAAACTCATAATCGTTAAATGTTCTTGAGATCCATCTTTATAAGCTTTTATTTTAAATTCTCCATATTTTGTGGGTAAATTTGCTATTTGGGAATGGGTCATTTATAATCTCCTAAACATATCGTATTTTTTGTACTATCAAACTAAAAGAAAAAATCAAAAATAAAATTACAACAATAGTAGCTCCACTTGGAAAAGAAAAATAAAACGAAACAAAAAGTCCAGAAACAACACCAACTACACCAATAAGCAAGGCTATCATCCAAGTTTGAAAAAAACCTTTTTTATAAAATATTGCACTAATAACTGGGATAACCATCAAAGCCCCTATAAGTAAAGCTCCTATGATTTTAATTGAGATGGCTACTGAGACCCCAACTAAAGCGGTAAAAAATATATTTATCCTTTTTACATTGATTCCATTTGCGATAGCTAACTCTTCATTGAATGAACTAAGCAATAATTTATCATAATTTATAGCTAAAAAAATTGATGAAACTATGAAAAAACAAACTATCATCACAATATCTTCATCACCAACTGCTACGATTGAACCAAACATATAATCAAATAAAGAGCTATTAAAACTATTTGAAACTGATACAATCACAATCGAAAATGCAAGTGCAGTTGAGAGAAAAATAGACAATACCGAATCAGAATATACTTTTTTATAACTTCTCACATACTCTATCACAACAGCTGCCAATCCAGAGATAATAATGGTAGAAATAGTGATAGAAAATCCAAACAAAAAACCAATCGCTACACCTAAAAGTGAGATATGTGCCAATGTGTCTGAAAGCATAGAGTATCGCTTCACAACAGCAAACATCCCAAAAGATGGAGCGATTAAAGCGATAAAAATACCAGCGATAAATGCTTTTATCATAAAATCAAATTCAAAAATTTCCATTATGAAATCACCTCGTTGATGTGAAATGTTTTTGTAATCATTGATTTTAAAAGTTCTAAATGATGAGTTACAAAGAGTATCGTCACTTTTTCTTTTTGATTGAGTTTAGTTAAAACTTCATGAAGAATATTTTGAGAAGTTGCATCAACTCCAAAATCAGGTTCATCTAAAATCAAAAGTTTTGGTTTATGTGCCAAAGCCTTTACTATCATCACTCTTTGTTTTTGACCACCTGAAAGCTCATCAATAAGTCTATATTTTAAATCACTAATCCCAAATATATCGGTAAGATAAGTTATATACCCAGTCTCTTCTTGTGAAAGTGGTTTTAAAAATGATGTTCCAGATGAAAAAGCAGTTTTTATAATCTCATCAACAGTTGCAGGAAAAGGAACATCCCCTTTAGAGTGATTTTGTGGGACATACCCTATCTTTTGATTTGATTTTCTATCTATTGATTTGCCAAAAAGCTTAATATCGCCACTATTTTTTTCTAAAATTCCCAAAAGAAGCTTTATAAAGGTACTTTTTCCACCACCATTAGGTCCAATAATAGCCACAAAGTCACCCTCAAAAATATCTAAAGAGAGATTTTTGAGTACATTTTCAAAGTTTAGATTCTTAACTTCAATTATTTTATTTTGCATAGCTTATTTGCAATTCATCGCAAATTTGAGTTTTGCTAGATTTTCCTCCATAATTTGAAGATAACCATGCCCTTTTTTATTTTCATCTGCTGTAATATTTTCAGCAGGCAGGAGTGTATTTGTTTTCACTTTTGCTTCATTTGCTATCGCTTTTGCTACTTTTGGACTTGCAAATTCTTCAAAAAAGACAGTATTGAGTTTCTCTTTTTTGACAAGTTTGATAAGTTCACTTATCTCTTTAGCTGATGGTTTATCTTCAGGAGTTATCCCAGATATACTATATTGTTTTACCCCATATTCATCTGCAAAATAACCAAAAGCATCATGGTTTGCAAAAATCGGAGCAACTTGGACACCAATAACGGAAATACTTGGACACCTCTGTCAGTTTTATTTGGACACTAAAAACGGTTCACACTTGGACACTTTTTTTGCTACTCCGATAAATCAGTTTCATTTAAGTTAAGGAT
>RRZU012753730.1_pt1 | contig 10880 bp, 8 predicted proteins | sample 2165561 | NCBI WGS metagenome assembly RRZU01 (sample SAMN10456909, study PRJNA506462) | wastewater metagenome | isolation source: wastewater sludge | place: USA: Moscow, Idaho | reverse complement strand
GGCTGGCGAGGCTGGTGGTGTCGACGATGCCCGCACCAAGGCTGAGGTAGCCGGGGCCGCCATGGGAGACCACATGCACGGCGGAGATGCCGGAGCGCCCCGCCAGCGCATCGGCGATCTGCTCGAGGCCGTCACGGTCTGCGCTCAGCCAGACGATTTCGATATTGGAATCGATGCTGGCCAACAACGAATCGGCGTTGGTGACGCGGGAATCGATGAACAGGATCTGAGAGGCGGTGCTGGTGGTCATGTCGACGCTCCTGGGCAGTCAGTTCTGGCGCCGGCCGGTGGAATTCCGGCTCAGGCACCCTCATTCGGGCGGATGTCCGCATATCGGGTTGTGCCAACCTTAGCGCGAATAAATTCGCCAAAGCTGACAAAAACTCACAACTTAATTTTGCGTTTTATCGATTTTCTCAATTTAGCGTTGCAGCCAGTCGTTGAGGCGGGCCAGCCGGGCCTCGTCGAACACGCCGGCCAGCGCCTGCAGGCGGACCAGCGACAGCAGCGCGGTGTAGCGGGCCTGGGAGAGGTCGCGGCGGGCGGTGGCGAGCTGCTGCTGGGCGTTGAGCACGTCCAGCGTGGTCCGCACGCCGGCCTGGAAGCTGCGCTGGCTGGAGCTGACCATCTGCTCGGCGGAGCGCACCGCCTGCTCCAGCGCGCGGGCCCGCAGCAGGCCCTCGCTGAGGCCGCGGTACTCGCGGTGCAGGCGCAGGCCGAGGTCGGCGCGCAGGGCGGCGAGGTTCTCGGCGGCCTTGGTGCGCTCGGCCACCGCCTGGCGCAGGGCCGACTGGACGCCGCCCCCCGAATAGATCGGCACGTTGAGCTGCATGCCGATGCTGGTGGTGTTGCTGGTGGCGTCGATCCGGCTGATGGTCTCGCTGTCGCTGCGGTTGTACTGGGCAACCGCGTCGAGGGTGGGCAGGTGGCGGGCGCGGGCCTTGGCCACCTCCTCCGTGGCCGCCTCGAGGCGGGCCTGCTGCGAGCGGAGCTCGGCGCTGTTCTGCTCGGCGAGCTGCAGCCAGTCGTCGAGCTCGCCCACCTGGGGCGGCTGGGCGGCGAGGCGGCCGAGGTCGAGGGGCGCCACGTCGGCAAAGCCCATGCCGACGAGCTGCGCCAGCTGGCGCCGGGCGAGCAGCGCCTGCTGGCGGGCTTCGAGGGCCTGGGCCACGTCCATGTCGAGGCGGGCCTGGGCTTCGTCGATGTCGGTGCGGGTGCCGGAGCCCGCCGCCAGCGCCTTGCGGGCGGCGTCGAGCTGGGTGCCGTGGGCGACGCGCTGGGATTCGACGAGGGCGATCTGGTCGTCGGCGAGGAGCAGCGCGAAGTAGGCCTCGGCGAGCCGCGCGGCGAGCTGCTGGCGGGCGTTGGCGAACTGAGATTCGGCATCCGCCCCCTGGGCCCGGGCCTGCCGCACGGCGGCCCACAGGGCCGGCTGGATCAGGGGCTGGCGCACGCTGAGGAGCGCCGTGCTGCTCATGTAGTTGCGGTCGGAGGTGATGCGCTGGCCGACGAGGTTGGGCGAGGTGCTGCTCAGCTCGTTGGCCGAGCGGTTGTAGCTGAAGGCCACCTGGGGCAGCAGCTGGGCCTCGGCCTGGGGCAGCAGCTCGCGGCCCGACTCGGCGCCGGCGGCGGCGGCGCGCACGGTCGGGTCGTTGGCGAGGGCCGCCTGCCAGGCGCTGGCGAGGTCGAGGCGGGCCGGGCCGGCGGCCGAGGCCAGGGTGGCGCAGCCCGCCAGGCAGGCCAGCAGGCCCCGGCGGATCGCGATGGAAGCAAAGCGGGCCATGGTCACTCCTCCTTCATCGAGGCGGCGAGCCGCTTGACCAGCGGGTGCACCAGGTAGGTGAGCAGCGAACGCTCGCCGGTGCGGAACACCACCTCCACCGGCATGCCGGGCTGCAGCTGGCGGCTGCCCAGGGTGCGCAGGCCGTCGGCGGTCACCGCCACGCGGGCGAGGTAGAAGGTCTGCTGCCCGCTGGGGTCGGCGAGCACGTCGCCGGACACCGACTGGACCTTGCCGTCCACCACCAGCTGGGGCGAGTGGGCAAAGCCGCTGAAGCGCACGTCCACGTCCTGGCCGGTGCGGACCCGGTCGATGAGGTGCGGCGGGATGCGCGCCTCGAGGAGCAGCGCCTCGCCGGCCGGCACCACGTCGGCGACCTTCTGGGCCGGCTGGATCACCGCACCGACGGTCTGCACCGCCAGCCCGACGACCTGCCCGTCGGCCGGCGCGCGCACTTCGGTGCGGGCCAGCTCGTCGGCGGTGGCGCGCATCTTGTCGGCGTCGGCCTGCAGCTCGCGGTAGATCTCGGTCAGGGCGTCGCCCACCTCCTTGCGGTATTCGCTCTTGCGCTGCAGGGCGCGCTGGCCCAGCTCGCCGATCGCCCGCTGGCTGCGCAGCAGGTTGCCCTGCAGGTCGGCGATGGCGGCCTGGGTCTCGGCAACCATCCGCCCCAGCTCGAGCTGGCGATTGCGCGGCGCGTAGCCTTCGGCCACCAGGCCGCGGGTCTGCTCCAGCTCTTCCTTGAGCAGCGCCAGCTGGCTCTGGCGGTTGGCGAGCATGCCCTTGAACGACTCGATGGCCGCCAGCTGGGCCCGGCGGTTCTCGTCGATGCCGGCCAGCTCGGCGGCGAGCGCGGCGCGCCGCGAGGTGAGCAGGCTCTGCTGGGCCAGCCACTGGGTCTGGATCACCGGGTCGGACTGGGCCGCCGCGAGGTCGGGGTGGGCGACCATCTCCGGCTTGCCGTCGCGCTCGGCCACCAGCCGCGCCTCGGCGGCGCGCAGCCCCAGGTAACGCTGGCGCACGGCCTCGTGGTTGGCGCGGGCGGCGGCATCGTCGAGGGTCAGCAGCAGGTCGCCCTTGCGCACCATGGCGCCCTCCCCCACCTGCACGCCGCGCACGATGCCGCCAACCGGGTGCTGGACGGCCTTGCGCTTGGTGTCGACGACCACGCTGCCGGGGGCCGGCACGCCCTCGTCGAGGGGCGCGAAGGCCGCCCAGCCGAGGGCGGCGACGAGGCCGGCCAGGCTGAGGGCGAGGCCGATGCGGGTGGCGCGCCGGGCGCCGCTGTCGGCGTCGGGGGCGATCGGGCTGACCGAGGCGGGCTCGCGGCGGGCGGCGTCGGCCACGGTGTCGAATTCATCCCGCAGCAGCGGGTCGGGGCGATGGGAATTGGGCATGATGGACTCGTCGGAGAAGGGGCGGCGCGGCTCAGGGATGCGCCGTCAGCGGGTCGAAACCGGGGGGCTGGGGCGCGTCGGCGGCGGGCGCCCGGGAGCGCAACGCCGCGAGCACCTCGTCGCGGGGGCCGTCGAAGCGCACGCGGCCGGCCTGCATGGCCACCACCCGCCCGGCCACGCCGAGGACGCCGGGCCGGTGGCTGGCGACCAGCACGGTGCTGCCGATCTCGCCGAGGTGGTGGAGCAGACGCGACAGGGCCAGCTCGCCCGCCTCGTCGAGGTTGGCGTTGGGCTCGTCGAGCACCACCAGGGCGGGCTTGCCATACACGGCGCGGGCCAGCCCGATGCGCTGGCGCATCCCGGCGGAGAGCAGGTGGCCGGCCTCGCCCACCGGGGTGTCGTAGCCGCGGGGCAGCCGCAGGATGGCCTCGTGCAGGCCGCAGGCCTGGGCGGCGACGATCACCTTGTTGGGGTCGGGCTGGCCGAAGCGGGCGATGTTGTCGGCGACGCTGCCCTCGAAGAGCTCGATGTCCTGGGGCAGGTAGCCGAGCTGCGGGCCGAGCCGGGCGCGGTCGAAGTTCTCCAGCGGCTCGCCGTCGAGGAGCACCTCGCCCCGCACGTCAGGCCACACGCCCATGATCACCCGCGCCAGGGTCGACTTGCCGGAGCCCGACGGGCCGATCAGCGCCGTCACGGTGCCGGGCTCCAGCTTCAGGTCGATGTAGTCGAGCACCGGCGCCTCGCGGCCGGGGACCATCGCGCTCACCTGGCGGAGCGTCACGAAGCCGGCCGGCTCGGCGGGCACCGGGTGGGCCTCCCGCGGGGGGAAGCCCTCCAGCAGCCGCTCCAGGCGGCCGAACGCCTCGCGGGCGGCGATCGCCACCCGCCAGCTGCCCACCAGGGTGTCGATGGGGGCGAGGGCGCGGGTGGTCAGCACGTTGGCGGCGATCATCGCGCCGGCGGTGAGCTGGCCGTCGATGACCAGCAGCGCGCCCAGCCCGAGGATCAGCGACTGCTGGGCCTGGCGGGTGAACTTGCTCACCGCGCCGAGGCGCTGGCCCAGCTCCTGCTGGGCGCCGGCGCTGTCGCGGCGCTCCCGGCGCAGGCCCGCCCAGCGCTGGTGCAGCGCCGGCGCCATGCCCATCGCCTCGACGGCCTCGGCGTTGCGGCTGATGCCGCCCACCAGGGCCTGCTCGCGCTGGGCCGCGTCGGCCGCCTGCTGGGCCGGCGCCACGCTCTGGCGATGGCTCCAGGCCGCCAGCACCGTCTGCAGGATGCCGAACAGCAGCGCGGCGGCCCCCAGCGCCGGGTGCAGCAGGTAGAGCACCAGGATGTAGATCGGGGTCCAGGGCGCGTCGAAGAAGGCGAACACGGCCTGGCCGGTGAGAAACTGGCGCAGCGTGGTGAGGTCGCCGAGCGCCCGGGCGCCGTCGCCCGACAGAGGGTTTAGGCTGGCCTCGAAGGCCGCGCCGAACACCCGCAGGCCCAGGCGGGCCTCGATCGCCGCGCTGGCCTTCACCAGCAGCCGCGAGCGCAGCGCCTCGGCCCCCGCGATCACGGCGAACAGCAGCAGCGCGATCAGCGACACCGCCAGCAGGGTGAGCTCGTTGCGGCTCACCACCACCCGATCGTAGACCTGCAGCATGTAGAGGGTCGGGGTCAACATCAGCAGATTGACCAGCAGGCTGACGAGACCGACCCGGACCAGGGCGTCGCGATGGGCGGCCAGCGCGCGCACCAGCTCGCTGCGGCCGGCAAGGAAGGGAGAAGACGGTTTCATGGCGGACTCAGACGTTGGCCGGCGCACGCACCGCCGGCGGGAAGACGGTCGGCGTGCCGGCGGCCCGCGCCGCGTGGGCCTGCTGGTTGGCGCGCTGGATGGCCGCGAGCACCTCGTCGCGGGGGCCGAAGGCCTGCTGCTGGCCATCGACCAGCAGCAGCACCTTGTCGGCCACCGCGAGCACGCTGGTGCGGTGGGTGATGACCACGAAGGTGGTGCCGGCCTGCTTGCGCGTCTCGATGAGCTGGGCGAGGGCCACGTCGCCGGCCTCGTCGAGGCTGGCGTTGGGCTCGTCCAGCACCACCAGCGCCGGCTGGCCGTAGATGGCGCGGGCCAGCCCGACGCGCTGGCGCTGGCCGCCGGAGAGGCGCGCGCCGCCCGGGCCGATGGGGGTCTCGAGCCCCTCCGGCAGCGACTGCACGAACTCGTACAGGCCGGCGGCCTCGATGGCGGCCTGCAGCCGCGCCGGGTCGGGGGGGCCGAAGCGGGCGATGTTGTCGGCGAGGGTGCCGTCGAGCAGCTCGATGCCCTGGGGCAGGTAGCCCAGGTGGGGGCCGAGCTCGGCCTTCGGCCAGGTGGCGATGTCCACGCCGTCGAGGCGCACCTTGCCGGACGAGGCCGGCCACAGCCCGAGGAGGGTCCGCGCGAGGCAGGTCTTGCCGGCGCCGGAGGGGCCGATCACCGCGACCACCTCGCCCGGGGCGAGGGCGAAGTTGAGCTCCCGCAGCAGCGTCGCCGGGGTGCCCGGGGCGCCGGCGGCCACCCGCTCCACCGTGAGGCGGCCCTGGGGTGGCGGCAGCGGCATGCCGGGCGGCAACGCCGGCTGCGACGCCAGCAGGGCGACGAGCCGGCGCCAGGCTTCGCGGGCGCCGACCACCGTCGGCCACTGGCCCACCAGCTGGTTGAAGGGCGCCAGCGCGCGGGCGCCGAAGATGCCCGACACCACCAGCATGCCGCCGCCGCCGTTCAGCTGGTCATGCAGCAGCAGCCAGCAGCTGAGGCCCAGCAGGGCCGAGCTGAGCACGTTCTGCAGCAGGCGCGAGACGGCCTGCCAGTTGCCGGCGGCGAGGGAGGCGCGGGCCTGGTCGGCCAGGGCCTCCTGGTGGCGCTGCACCCAGCGCCGGTGCACGTTGGCGAGCATGCCCATCGAGTGCACCACCTGGGCGTTCTGCAGCAGGCGGTCGGCGTGCTGGTGGGCGGCGTAGGCCTTGCGGTTGGCCTCGCGCAGCGCCGGCCCGGTGGCCCGCTCGTTGCACCAGCCGATCAGCCCCTGGAGCAGCGCCGCCGCCACCGTCACCACGCCCAGCCACGGCGAGATGGCACTCACCAGCAGCACGAAGACGACCACCATCGGGGCCTCGAAGGCCGCGGTGATGACCGGCGAGCGGAGAAACTCCGACACCGTGTGCAGATCCTGCACGGCCTGCTGGCCGCCACCCGGGGTGCGCAGGCGGATCGCCCGCAGGGCGGCGTCGAACACCCGCCCGCCCAGGCGCTGGTCGAAGCTCCGCGCGGCATGGCGCAGCAGCGCCTCGCGGGTCCACTCCTGCACCTGGATCACCGCGTAGGCCAGCAGCACGGCCAGGGTGAGCATCAGCAGGGTGAGGCCATTGCGGCTGTTCACCACCCGGTCATACACCTCGAGCATGTACCAGGAGGGTGTCAGCGCCAGCAGGCTGGCGCACAGCCCGAAGGCCAGGGCACGCCGCAGCGTGCTCCGCAATTCGCCCAGTGCGAACCGGAGTTCGGGCGAACCCGCCTCTAGCGTGGCGGTGGATTGAGCTTTGGGGGACATGGGTCGGTGTAGTTGTTCATACCGACCCTAACATTAATCAACAAAAACGATAATTTGCTGTCTTTTGCTGACAGAAATGATGTTTTCGACAATTAAAACAAATCACTCCTCGCCGTCAGCCTTGCCACAGGCGGATCGGCGCGGCAAACACGTAGCCCACGTTACGGGCGCTGCGCAGGGTGGCGGCCTCGCCGGAGCGCATCTCGATCTTGCGGCGCAGGCGGCTCAGCGCCGTCTCGAGGCGGCGGAAGTCGAAATCCAGCTCCGGGTGGCCCATCGCCGCGGCGAGGTCGCCGCGGCGGGCGGGCTCGGGCGCCGCTTCGGCCAGCACCTTCATCAGCTTGAATTCGGTGGGCGTGAGCAGGATCGCCGCCCCGCCCGGCGGCACCAGCTCGAGGGACTGCATGTCGAGCTGCCAGCCCTCGGCGGGCCGCTCGGGCACGTCGACCCGATGCAGGCGGCGGTACAGGCTCTCGCAGACGGCCGACAGCTCGCGCATGTCCACGGGCTTGACGAGGTAGATGTCCGCCCCGCTCTCCAGGCCCACCAGCCGGTCCTCCAGCTGCCCCCGGGCGGTGAGCATGGCGATCGCCAGCCGCGGGTGCGACACCGCCAGCCGCCGGGCGATGCTGACCCCGTCCTCGCCCGGCAGGCCGAGGTCGAGCACCAGCACGTCGGCCGGCTGGCTTGCGAGGTGGCGGTCGAGGGCTGTGCCGTCCGGCAGGCCGGTGACGCAGTGGCCCATCCGGCCCAGGTGAAAGACGACCTCGTCGCGCAGGTCTTCGTTGTCTTCGACGACGGCGATGTGAATCATGCTTGCCCTCCTTCCGGGCACTGCGCCAGCGGCAGCCAGCATTCGAAACAGCCCCCGTTGCCCGGCTCGCCGACCACCGCGCGCACCGAACCCTGATGGCGCTGGATGATCTGCCGCACGATGTAGAGGCCGAGGCCCAGCCCGGCGGTCTCGGAGGTGTCGTCGGATCGGTAGTATTTTTCGAAGATCCGCTCCCGGTCGGCGGCGGCGATGCCGCGCCCCTGGTCGAGGATCGTCCAGAGCAGGCCGGCGCGGCCGTCGCACTGCATCGGCTTGATCGACACATCCACCCGCGAACCCCGCGGCGAGTACTTGAGGGCGTTGTCGATCAGGTTGAGGAGCGCGTAGCGCAGCATGCGGTGGTCGGCCTCCAGGGGCGGCACGCCGTCGGCGCTCTGCACGACCACCCGCTGCTCCGCGTGGGCACCGACGATGTCGAGGGCGTCCGCCGTCACGTCGGCGAGGTCGCACTTGGCGAGATCCTGGGTCCACACCGACACATCGAAGCGGTCGCGGGTCTGCACGAGTTCGAGCAGGCCGTTCATCCGCTCCACCGCCCGCGCGATGCGGCCGAAGCGGTTGAGCCGCTCCGGCGTGGCGTCCTCGTCGAGCAGGCGCAGGGACTGCACCGATGCGTCGATGATCGCCAGCGGCGTGCGGAACTCGTGGGCCATCATCGACAGCAGGTGGCGCTGGTCTTCGAAGGCCCGGCGGTCGCGATCACTCGCCGCCTCCGCCTCCCGGGCCCGGCGCTCGGCCTCGGCCCGCTTCAGCTCCACCGCCCGCCGGCGCCCCTGGAAGGCGCACAGGGTCAGCACGGTCAGGGCCGCCAGCAGCAGGAACAGCCCCCCGCCGACGATCAGCCCCTCGGTGAGCGTCCCCCCCGCGGCGGCGGCCTCGCCGGCGTGACAGGGCCCGGCCAAACCCAGCGCGGCGGGCAGGAGACACCCGCCCGGCAGGCGACGGGCAGGCGGCACGGCACGGGGCAACGGGGACGATGGGGCTACAGACATGGCTCGATGGTAGCAAACTTGTTAAATACGTTAAAAATATCACGCAATATCGCGCCGTTTTGTGCCTCTCGAGCCCTCCTCCGCCGGCGCTCACCCGGGGGTGGCGGTGACGCTGGCGCGGGGGGTGCGGGCCCGCCGCTCGCGCACCTCGTGGAGGGCGCGGGCCTGCATGCTCTCGTGCACGAAGTCGATGTGGCGGCGCACGGCGGCCCGGGCGGCGGCCGGGTCGCGCCGGCGGATGCCGTCCCAGATGGCCTGGTGCTGGCCCTGCAGGTCGAGCCAGTTGCTCGCCTGGCCGCGCAGGTGGCGCAGATTGCGGTCGATGTGGTCGTTGATGACCCGGAACAGGCTGGCCGTGAGGTGGCCGAACATCACGTTGTGGGCGGCCTCGGCGATCGCCTGGTGGAAGGAGAGGTCCGCATCCACCTGCTGGGCCAGCACCTCCGGCGAAGTGCCCTCGGCGAAGACGGCCTCCAGGCGCTCGAAGGCGGCGCCGATGCGCAGCAGGTCGGCCTCGGTGGCCCGGCTGGCGGCGAGGGCCGCGGCCTCGCATTCGAGCATCCCGCGGAATTCGAGCAGGTCCGCCTGGATGTCGGGATGCTGGCGGAGCATCTCCTGCCAGGGGTCGGTGAAGCCGGCATCGAGGCGATCGGTGACGTAGGTGCCGCCGCCCTGGCGGCTGTGCAGCAGGCCCTTTGAAACCAGCTTCTGGATCGCCTCGCGGAGGGACGGCCGCGACACGCCCAGCTCGGCGGCCAGCTCGCGTTCAGGCTGCAGGCGGTCGCCGGGCTTGAGGGCGCCATCCAGGATGCGGCGCTCGAGTTCGTGGGCGATGGTGTCGGAGAGGCGCGGGACTGCGAGCTTGCCGATGGCCATGGACGGGGTCTCTCAATTGGTCTGACCAAAATTCTACTTTCAGCGTCCGCATCAGGACAAGCCGGGCGGGCGCTCGCGCTAACGGTTTACCCGTAGAACGCCATCAAATTAAAGTTTTGATGCGCTCATAAGATTGACTTCTCGCCGACCCGCGGGTAGATTTTAGCTCCATCGGGTTGATTGGTCTTACCAATTTACCGTAAATCATGACCAGATCGCAGACCGCCGCGGCGACGGAGCACCCGACGCCCGCCGGCAGGACAGGAGGAGACATGAGCAGCCACACGCCGGGCACGCCCACGCGCAGCTATCCGCCCCGCCCCGAGGCGGTGTACTTTTATGCCACCTGCCTGGTGGACATGTTCGTGCCCGAGGCCGGCATGGACGCCATCACCCTCCTGGAGCGCGAAGGCATCCGGGTGATCTTCCCCGACAACCAGACCTGCTGCGGCCAGCCGGCCTTCACCAGCGGCTTCCCCGACGAAGCCCGCCGGGTGGTGGCGTCGCAGCTCGACCTGTTTCCCGGCGACTATCCCATCGTGGTGCCGTCCGGCTCCTGCGGCGGGATGATCCGCTGGCACTGGGAGAAGGTGGTCGGCGCCGACCCGGCCCTCAAGGCCCGGGCTGCGGCGATCGCCGCGCGCACCTTCGAGCTCGCCGAGTTCCTGCTGCACGTGGTCGGCTTCAACCGCAAGGACGAAGGCCCGGCCACCACCGTCACGCTGCACACCTCCTGCTCGGCCCGCCGCGAGATGGGCACCCACCTGGTCGGCCGCGAGCTCCTCGCCCGCCTGGGCAACGTGACCCTCGCCCACCACGACCACGAATCCGAGTGCTGCGGCTTCGGCGGCACCTTCTCGCTCAAGCACCCGGACGTGTCCACCGCGATGGTGAGCGACAAGGTGGCCGCGCTGAAGGCCACCGGCGCCCGCCAGCTGGTCACCGCCGACTGCGGCTGCATGCTCAACATCACCGGGCGCGCCGCCCGCGAGGACCAGGACGCCGGCCGCGCCAGCCCCTCGCTGCCGGGCGAGCACCTGGCCACCTTCCTGCTGCGCCGCACCGGCGGCGAGACGTGTGCCCCCACGCTCCCTTCGCTCGCTGCCCCCCAGGGGGACGCGGACGCGTCTCGGGGCGGCCCAGCGAAGCGTCCGGCAGCCGGAGGCCGGGCATGAGCGCCCGCGACCGCATCCTCGCCCGGCTGCGCGGCAGCCAGCCGGCCCAGGCCGACGCCCTGCCCAGCCTCGCCGCCCACTACACGCCCCGCGCCCGCGCCGAATCGAAGGCCGCGCGCCTGGCCCGCTTCCGGAGCGGCATCGAGGGCTTCCACGCCGAGGTGCACCTCACCACCGCCTCCGCCTGGCCGGCCCACGGGCGCAGCGTGGTGGCGTCGCAACCGGCCTCGGCCAGGCGCCGGCCGGCCGG
>RRZU011733916.1_pt1 | contig 10880 bp, 11 predicted proteins | sample 2165561 | NCBI WGS metagenome assembly RRZU01 (sample SAMN10456909, study PRJNA506462) | wastewater metagenome | isolation source: wastewater sludge | place: USA: Moscow, Idaho | reverse complement strand
CCATATGGAAGACGGCACCGGCGACCGGGCGCAAGGCGCGCCCAACCTGACCGACGCAGTTTGGCTGTATGGCGGCGATGCGGCGACGATCCGGCAATCAGTGCATGACGCCCGTTTCGGGGTGATGCCCAACTGGTCGCCGCGCCTGTCCGAAGACGACATCCGCGCGGTGTCCTACTATGTCCACAGCCTCGGCGGTGGTGAATGAATTTGCGAATTCCGGCGGCCCTCGGTCGCCGGGATGGCGCCGGCCCCTCGTCCTGTTCGCGCGTTTCCAGAGGGGCCGGCATCCAATTCAGGGGCGGGGAAAACCCGCCCCGTCTGCATCCGGGCCGTGCAGGGCTGCGACAATCACACCCCTTCGCCGATAGCCGGATGACAGATATATAATTTCTCCGCCGGCTGATGCAGGTCAAGGCCCGATCCGCACACAACCGGCGAATGTATGGAACGAGCGATAGGAGCCAGTTCATGTCCAGCCCGGATGCCGATCCTCCCAGCCTTTATGCGGCGCGCGAGCCGATCTTTCCGAAGGCGGTCAGCGGCCCGTTCCGGCGGTTGAAATGGATCATCATGGGGCTGACGCTGGCGATCTATTACATCACGCCATGGATCCGCTGGGACCGTGGCCCCGGCATGCCCGATCAGGCGGTGCTGGTCGATCTGGCCAACCGGCGCTTCTTCTTCTTCTGGATCGAGATCTGGCCGCATGAATTCTATTTCGTCGCCGGTCTGCTGGTCATGGCGGGTCTGGGACTGTTCCTGTTCACCTCGGCGCTGGGGCGGGTCTGGTGCGGCTATACCTGTCCGCAGACGGTGTGGACGGACCTGTATGTTCATGTCGAACGCTGGATCGAGGGGGACCGCAACGCCCAGATCCGGTTGTGGCGGGCGAAATGGGATGCCCATAAGGCGCGGCTTCGGCTGACCAAATGGGCGCTGTGGCTGGTGATCGCGCTGCTGACGGGGGGCGCGTGGGTGTTCTATTTCACCGATGCGCCGACGCTTTTGCGCGCGCTGCTGACCGGGCAGGCCCATCCGGTCGCATATGTGACCATCGCCGTGCTGACCGCCACCACCTTCATTTTCGGCGGCTTCATGCGCGAACAGATCTGCGTCTATGCCTGCCCCTGGCCGCGCATTCAGGGCGCGATGATGGACGAAGACACCCTGACCGTCGCTTACCGCGAATGGCGGGGCGAGCCGCGCGGCAAGATCGGCCGCGACGAGGCGACGAAATCCGACACTCCGCCCGGCGAGAAGGGCGATTGCATCGACTGCTTCGCCTGCGTGAACGTCTGCCCGATGGGCATCGACATCCGCGACGGCCAGCAGCTGGAATGTATCACCTGCGCGCTGTGCATCGACGCCTGCGACGAGATCATGGACCGCATCGGCAAGCCGCGCGGGCTGATCGATTATATGGCGCTGAAGGATGAAACCGCGGAACGGGTCGGAAACGAGGGCACCTCGCTTCTGAAGCATGTCTTGCGGCCGCGCACGCTGTTGTATTTCGGCCTGTGGTCGCTGATCGGGGTCGGGCTGGTGGTGGCGCTGTTCATGCGCTCGCCCTTCGATCTGAACGTGACGCCGGTGCGCAACCCGCTGTTCGTGACGCTGTCGGACGGCGCCATCCGCAACACCTATGAACTGCGCCTGCGCAACAAGCAGCACGAACAGATGCCTTTCACGCTGTCGGTTGACGGCGGCACCGACCTTTCGCTGAGCATCGAAGGCGCCGAGGCAGACACCGTTCTGGTCCCCGCCGACAGCACCGCGACCTTGCGCGTCTACCTGACCGCCCCTGCGGGATCGGCAATGACGCAGGTTGAAACCAGCAACATCGAACTGGTCGTCAGCGATCAGGCCGGCATCGAATCGACCATCGACACCGTCTTTCACGGAAAGAACTGACCATGTGGCAGCGCCTTTATGAAACGCTTGGCCCTTTGGGCATCAGCCTTTTGCTGGTGGCCTTGGTGGGGCTGGTGCTGTTCATTCCGTTCCTGCTGTTTCTGGGAAAAAAGCCGCTGAATGGGCGGCGGATACTGACCATCTTCGTCGGGCTGTTCGCGGTCATCATCGGCGCCAATGTGGTGATGGCGATACAGGCGATCAGCACCTTTCCGGGGCTGGAGGTCAAGAATTCCTACGTCGCCTCGCAGCAATTCGACGATGATCGCGCCGCGCAGGAAGCCTTGGGCTGGCGGGCAGAACCCAGCTATGACGGGAAGGCGCTGGCACTGAAGATCAGCGACCGGCAGGGGCTGCCCGCGCCGGTGCAGGCGCTGCGGGTGACGATCAGCCGACCGACCCAGAAACGCGACGACGTATCGCCGGAAATGCGCTATTCTGGCGGCCTGTGGGTGGCCGATCTGGCGCTGGCGCCCGGCGCGTGGGTTGTGCATCTGGAAGCGGATGCGCCGGATGGGACGGTGTTCCGCCAGCGGCTTGCGCATTACCCCGGCAGCATCGTGAGGAACTGAGATGAGCGACCTCAGCGCAGATCGCGACTATGGCGCGCGGCTGAGCGCCTGCCCGGCATGTGATGCGGCCCCCTTGGCCGAACGCGTGGCGGGGGCGGCCGCAGCGCGCGGCGATCTGGTGCTGTCGCTGCCCACCGCCCATTGCGCAACCTGCATCACGGATGTCGAACGCGCGCTGCTGGCCCAACCGGGTGTGCGCGCGGCGCGGGTCAACCTGACGCTGCGCCGGGTGATGATCGACGCGCCCGGACGCAGCGCCGAAGACCTGATCCCGGTTCTGGAAAAGATCGGCTACGAGGCGCATGAGCTGGACGCTTCGGTGCTCAGTTCCACCGCCGCCGAACGGCAGGGCCGCGACATTCTGATGCGCATCGGCGTGTCGGGTTTCGCGATGATGAACATCATGATCCTGTCGGTCGCCGTCTGGTCGGGCGCGACGGGCGCGACCCGCGATATGTTCCACTGGATTTCGGCGGTGATCGCGCTGCCGACGGTGATTTTCGCGGGCAAGCCGTTCTTTGTCAGCGCGTGGAACAGCCTCAAAGCCGGGCGGCTGGGGATGGATGTGCCGATTTCGCTGGCGCTGATCCTTGCCAGCGCGATCTCGTTGTTTGAAACGCTGCATTCCGGCACCCACGCCTATTTCGATGCCGCGGTGATGCTGTGCTTCTTCCTGCTGGTCGGGCGCTATCTGGACTTTCGCACCCGCGCCGTGGCCCGATCCGCCGCCGAGGAACTGACCGCACTGGAAGTCCCCCGCGCCACCTTGCTGCGGGACGGGACGGAGCAGGTGGTCAACGTGGCCGATCTGGCCCCCGGTGATGTGATCCGCATTCGCCCCGGTGCCCGCGTGGCGGCGGATGGTCAGGTCATCGCGGGGATGTCGGAAATCGACCGCTCGTTGCTGACGGGGGAAAGCCTGCCGGTGCAGGCGGGCCCAGGCGCGGTGCTGTCGGCCGGTGAGGTCAATCTGACCGGCCCCCTGGATCTGCGCGTCAGCGCCGCCGGGCGCGACAGCTCGCTGACCCGGCTGGCCCATCTGGTGGCGATGGCCGAGGCCACGCGCGGCCGCTATGCCTCGCTGGCCGAGCGCGCCTCACGGCTGTATTCGCCGGTCGTGCATGTGGTGGCGCTGTTCAGCTATGGCCTGTGGATGTACTGGACCGGCGACTGGCGGATCGCGCTGAATGTCGCGGCGGCGGTGCTGATCATCACCTGTCCTTGCGCGCTTGGGCTGGCGGTGCCTGCGGTGGTGACGGCGGCATCGGGAAAACTGTTCAAGCGCGGGCTGCTGATCAAGGACGGCACCGCGCTGGAACGTCTGGCCGAGGTCGATACTGTGGTTTTCGACAAAACCGGCACGCTGACCATGGGCAGGCCGGAATTGGTCAGCCTTGACGCGCTGCCAGATGATCTGCGCCCCGTCGCGCTGGCGATTGCGGGCGCGTCCAGCCACCCGCTGTCGCGTGCGCTGGCTGCGGCATTGACTGCTGCGGGCGTTGTGCCCGCGCCGCTCGACCGCGTGGCCGAGGTGCCGGGATTCGGCATCGAAGGCATCTGGCAGGACCGCCGTGTCCGTCTGGGCCGCGCCGATTGGGTCGGCGCGGATGCGCCTTTGGCGGCTGACGGCCCGGTCAGCGTGCTGGCGGTTGACGGCGCGGCCCCGGTGCTGCTGCGCTTTGCCGATGCCTTGCGGCCCGGTGCTGCGGAATGTGTGGCAGCTTTGCGGGCCAGCGGGCGCCGGGTGATCATGCTGTCGGGTGATACGCCTGCCGCCGTGGCGCGTGCCGCCGCCGATCTGGGCATCGCTGATTTTCACGCAGGCGTCACCCCGCAGGAAAAGGAGGCCACGGTTGCCGGTCTCGCGGGGGACGGCGCCAAGGTGCTGATGGTGGGTGACGGGCTGAACGATACGGCGGCGCTGGCGCGCGCGCATGTGTCGATCTCGCCCGCCACGGCGCTGGATGCGGCGCGGGTGGCATCCGATATCGTGCTGATGGGGCAGGATCTGGCCCCCGTTGCCGGGGCGATTGATCTGGCCGGGCAGGCGCGCAGGCGGATCAAGGAAAACTTCGCGATTTCCATTGCTTACAATCTGGTGGCCGTGCCCTTCGCGATCCTCGGGCTGGCCACGCCGTTGATGGCGGCGCTGGCGATGTCGATCAGCTCGATCTCGGTCACGCTGAACGCGTTGAGGCTGCGCTGATGGAAATTCTGTTCATCCTGATCCCGGTGTCGATCCTGCTGGGTGCGGGCGGGCTGGCGGCCTTTTTGTGGTCGCTGAAGACGCGGCAATATGACGACCCGAAGGGCGATGCCCAACGGGTTCTGTCATCGGAATGGGACGACCATCCGCGCCCGCCGGTTCAGAAAAGCGAACCCTGAGGGTCGGCATCGGGCCGCACCGGCACCGTGCCATCGGCGAATTCAATCAGCAGGCGGCGCGCCTTGGCGGCGGCCTGCGCATCGGTCAGTACATGGCCCTTGTCGTCACGCACCACGGCAAAACCGCGCGCCAAGGTCTGGGTATAACCAAGCGAGATGCGCATCCGGTCCAGCCGCTCCAGCGCCTCATCACGGCGGGCGATGCCGCGCGTGAAGGCCGTGTGCAGGCGATCGGCCAGCGGGACCAGCCGCTCGCGTCCTTCGGCGGTTTTGCGGCGGGCATCGGCCAGCACACGGGTGCGGCCATTGTCCAGCCGCGCGGCCAAAGCGTCCAGCCGGTCGCGGCGGCGGGCATTGGGGGCGGTCGCGGTCAGCGCCAGATGGCGGGTCAGGTTGGCCAGATTGGTCTGGGCGCGATCCGTCAGCCGGGTCAGCATCGCGGGCGTCAGTCGCAGCCCGTTCAGCCGGTCGCGGCGGCGGTGGACGCTGTTTTTCAGCGCCGGTTCCAGCGCGCCACCCCGGAAATCCAGCCGTTGCCGCGCCCCTTCGGTCAGCGCCTGCGGCCGGCCAAGCGCGCGGCCCAGATCGACCAGACGTTGCGCCAGCCGGTCCTGCTGCTGGCTGGTGGCCTGCGTCATGCGCAGACCCGCCTGCTGCAACCACGCCGCCAGATCGCGCCGCACCGGCACCGCCATTTCGGCGGCGGCCGTCGGCGTCGGCGCGCGCCGGTCGGCGGCGAAGTCGATCAGCGTGGTATCGGTTTCATGCCCCACCGCCGAGATCAGCGGGATGGTGCTGTCGGCAGCGGCGCGGACAACGATTTCCTCGTTGAAGCTCCATAGGTCTTCCAGAGAGCCACCGCCGCGCGCGACGATCAGCAGATCGGGGCGTGGGATCGGGCCGTCTGGGGGCAGGGCGTTGAAGCCGCGGATGGCGGCGGCGACCTCGGCGGCGGAACTTGCACCCTGAACCGCCACCGGCCAGATCAGCACATAGGTTGGAAAGCGGTCCCGCAGCCGGTGCAGGATGTCGCGGATCACCGCGCCAGATGGCGAGGTCACGACCCCGATCACGCGCGGCAGAAAGGGCAGGGACCGCTTGCGGTCGGCGTCGAACAGGCCTTCTGCCGCCAGCGCCTTGCGCCGCTTTTCCAGCATCGCCATCAGCGCGCCCGCGCCCGCCGGTTCCAGTTCGTCCACGATCAGCTGGTATTTCGACTGGCCGGGGAAGGTGGTCAGCTTGCCGGTGGCGATGACCTCCATCCCTTCTTCGGGCTTCTGGGTCAGACGCGCGGCCTGACCTTTCCAGCTGACCGCCGCGATGACGGCGCGGTCGTCCTTGAGGTCGAAATACACATGCCCCGATCCCGGGCGCGACACCCGCCCGATTTCGCCGCGGACGCGGACGCGCGAAAACTCGCCCTCGATCACGCGTTTGACCGCGCCAGAGATCTCGGAAACCGTCAGGGCGGGGGCATTGCCGCCGCCGGGTGCTTCGGGGATGTCGTCTTCGAACATATCCATGCCGTAGGTTTTAGATCACCCGTTCGGGCGGCGCCACATGAAAGCCTTGGCGACGCCCGTCGGCACAGGGACATTGTTAAGCGGGACCTGGCTTGCCCTTGGGCGATCACGGCACTGTGGGCAGGAATACGTGACGCAAGGCACGGACAGGCGTAGAATGGTGCGACGTGCAGGTGCGCGCCGCCGGCATTCGCCCGGCGTATAGAATAGGGAGGCGAGATGATGTTACGCATGAAAACCGGCCTTGGCCTGTTGGCTGTGGCCTCGTCGCTGATGTTGGCGCTGCCGGCATCGGCCGCTGGCGTGCTGGCCGCGCAGAACGGCATGACGCTGTATACCTTCGACAAGGATAGCGACGGGAAATCGGCTTGCTATGACGCCTGCGCCAAGAATTGGCCGCCCTATATCGCGGCCGCAGGCGAGGCCATGCCCGAGGGCTGGACCCGCGTCATGCGCGATGACGGGACCGAGCAATGGGCGCTGAACGGCAAGCCGCTGTATTTCTATTTCGAGGATATGGCGTCGGGCGACGTGAACGGCGACGGCAAGGGCGATGTCTGGCATGTGGTGCCGATGTCGAACTAGCCGGGCCTGTGACGGGCTAGACCTTGGGGGCGGAAAGCCGCATCCGGATCGCGCATTTTCGTCGAGTGCTGCGCGCGGGTGAGGCCATTCGCGCCACGCGAGAGGTCACAGGGACTGACTGCCCGATCTTTTGGGGCATCCAGATGGACTTGGCCGACCTGATTGCGTGCCCGTGCGAGGGCGCTCCTACGTCGATGATCGCGACCAGATATGGGTTGCGGTGGTACGCAGTCACCCTCACGGCCCTTGGCGTCCTGATATTGAAGCGATCCGTCTGCCTGCAGGTTTCCAGCCCTGAACCGAGTTCTGGATTGCGCAAGGGGATACGCGCCTTTAACTGCCTGCGGGTAGGTAAGCCGGATCGGCGGGCAAGCGAAAAGGGCAACGCATGAACATCCTCATTCTCGGCAGCGGCGGGCGGGAACATGCGCTCGCCTGGGCGATCCGGCAGAACCCGAAATGCGACCGCCTGATCGTGGCGCCCGGCAATCCCGGCATCGGCGCGGTCGCCGAATGCGCCGATCTGGATATCCTCTCGCGCGCGGCCGTTTGCGAATTTGCGCAGGAGAACGCGATTGATCTGGTGGTGATCGGTCCCGAGGCACCCCTGGCCGCCGGTGTCGCCGACGCGCTGCGCGGGGCGGGGCTGCTGGTGTTCGGCCCCTCGCAGGCGGCGGCGCAGCTGGAGGCCTCGAAGGCGTTCACCAAGGAGGTCTGCGATGCCTGCGGCGCGCCCACGGCGGCCTGGGCGCGGTTCGCGGATGCGCAGGGCGCGCATGATTACGTTGACGCACAAGGGGCGCCCATTGTCGTCAAGGCCGACGGGCTGGCGGCAGGCAAGGGCGTGGTGGTGGCCGAAACGCTGGATCAGGCGCATGAGGCCATCGACATGATCTTCGGCGGGGCCTTTGGGGCCGCAGGCGCCGAGGTGGTCATCGAAGAATTCATGGACGGCGAGGAGGCCAGCTTCTTCATCCTGTCCGACGGGGTGAACTGCCTGCCCATCGGCACCGCGCAGGACCACAAGCGCGTGGGCGAGGGCGATACCGGCCCCAATACCGGCGGCATGGGGGCCTATTCGCCCGCACCGGTGCTGACCGATGCCATTCAGGCGCAGGTGATGGAGCAGATGATCCGCCCGACCGTGGCCGAGATGGCGCGGCGCGGCACGCCGTTTCAGGGGGTGCTGTTCGCGGGTCTGATGATCAAGGACGGGCAGGCGCGGCTGGTCGAATATAACGTCCGCTTTGGCGACCCGGAATGTCAGGTGCTGATGATGCGGCTGGGCGCGCAGGCGCTGGATCTGATCCATGCCTGCGCCGAGGGGCGGCTGGACCAGATCACCGCCAACTGGGCGGACGATCATGCGTTGACGGTGGTAATGGCCGCCGATGGTTATCCGGGGAGCTATCAGAAAGGCAGTCAGATCAAAGGTCTGGACGCGCTTCCTGAGGACAGTTTCAACATGGTCTTCCATGCCGGCACGGCCGAGAAAGATGGTGCGATCATCGCCACCGGCGGCCGGGTTCTGGCCGCGACTGGGCGGGGCGCGACCCTGGCCGAGGCGCGGGATCGCGCTTACGGGCTTGTCGATGGGATTGACTGGCCGGAAGGCTTCTGCCGCCGCGATATTGGCTGGCGCGCCTTGTGAAGCAGGTGCGTGCGCGCGGGTTTTGACGGGGTGACGGTGCGTGTGAACACGCACCTACACGTCTCGTCACGTCACCGCCGCGCATCATCAACCGTAGGGTGCGTGTTCGCACGCACCGTCCCCTCATAAACGCTTAAAAGTCCACCTTCACGCCGGGCAGGTTCAGCGTGGTCATCAGCTCGCGCAGCTCCTGCCGGGCGGCGATGTTGGACATGCTCAACTGCTCGGTGCCGACGTCCTTCAGATCCAGCAGGGTCAGGCCACGCGGGAACAGCTCGCGGAAGATCACCCGCTCGGCGAAGCCCGGCGCCACGCGAAAGCCGATGCGCTTGGACAGCTGGCCAAGGGCGGTGCCGACCTTGCGCTTGTTGTGCATGGCCTGCGTGCCCAGACGGTTGCGCAAGACGATCCAGTCGATCGGCCCCGCCCCCGCCGCCTGACGGCCCTGACGTGCGCCCCAGACCATCTCGGCATAGATCGAGGGGCCCAGCACTTTGCCCTCGGGTGACATCCGCGCCAGCAGGTCAAAGTCGATGAAGCTGTCATTCAGCGGCGTGATCAGCGTATCGGCCAGCATATGCGCCATCTGCGCCAGCCTTGTGTGCGATCCGGGGCAGTCGATCAGGATGAAGTCGTGATCGACCTCCAGCGCGGTCATGGCGTCGGACAGCGGGTCCGTATCATTGGGCGAGGTCGAGGCGATCACCCCCAGCGTCGGGCTGGGCAGGTCCAGATCTTCCTTGCCGATGAAATAGGCGCGGTTCTCCAGATAGCGGCCGAAGCTGCGCTGGCGGATGTCCAGATCCAGCGCCGCGACGCGGTGACCCATCCGCGCCAGCGCGGTGGCCACATGCATCGAGGTGGTGGATTTGCCCGACCCGCCTTTTTCGTTCCCGACGACGATAATATGGGCCATGAAATACTGCTGCAGTTGCCTGGTGGTCGCGGGACAATATGCGCAGAAGGCGGGCTTGGAAAGCCGTTCAATCCTGCACATCCCGGTCGGGATTCGGTTGATTTCCGCTGGGTAACCGCCCTATCTGTCAAGAATGATTACCCAAAAAATGAAATACGCCCTCAAGGCGCTGATCGTGCTTGCCGAAGAATATGGCGACGAGGCCAAGCCCCTGCAGATCGAGGAAATCGCCCGCCGTTCGGGGGCGCCGAAGCGGTTTCTGGAACATATCCTGCTGGATTTGCGCAAGGAAGGGGTGCTGGCATCGGTGCGCGGGCGTTCGGGCGGGTATCGGATGACGCGCGATCCCTCGACCGTGCGGCTCGAATCACTGTTGAGGCGGATCGACGGGCCGCTGGCCCCGCTGCCCTGCCTGTCGCGCACCGCCTATCAGAAATGCGAGGACTGCACGAATGAGGCCGAGTGCCGCCTGCGGCGCGTCTTCGCCGAGGTGTTCTGGTCTTACCTGCTGCTGCTCGAATCGCTGACGCTGGCCGATCTGGTCGGATCCGGCGGCGCGCAGGTGCGCAGCATGCTCTCGGAACAGGATCTAAACGGCTGAATTAAAAAGATTTTCAAGATCGTTGAAAATTTCTGTTGAAAAACACGATAAACTCGGTCGAGATAAGGGGGTCAGACAAGCTGACAGGCTCGATGAGGAGTGATGCCATGACCATGCTGAACCGGCTGGCCAGCTTTGCCGATGCGACGGAGCGCGCGGTTGCGCAAGAACCGCTTCGCTATGCAGTGCATCTGGTCGAACGCGCAACGGGGCGCCTGCACTGTGTTGCCGGGATTCCCCTGACGGTTTTCACCTGCACCCCGGATGAGGTCAGCGCCGAAATGATGCGCAACCGCGACCCCATGAAATGGGACATCCTGATCGAACAACGTATCCCGAAGGAGATCTGACATGAGCGCCCTGTTCTTCCCGATTTTTGGCCATTATGCCCCGATCCCCGAAGGTTTCGCGCTGCCCGAACCGGTGGCGGAGACCCGCAATCTGGGATGGGCCTCGGTGCGGATCGGCGCCAGCGGGCTGGCGCAAGGACCTGTGCTGCGGCGTTACCGCGACGGGCGGGTGACCGTCGATGCGGCCGGGCGCCAGATCACCGGTCTGCCGGTCGGGGGCACCGCCCCGAAGGGCTGGTGGGCGGGTCTGCTGAACTGACCCCATTCCTGCGATGTTGCCGCGTCAATGGAAGGAACGCCGCCCCAATACCGGGGCGGCGTTTCCTTTTGACGGGTGCCGAAATGCAAAACGCCGCCCCGAAGGGCGGCGTTCGCTGTGCCAT
>RRZU011942095.1_pt1 | contig 10882 bp, 9 predicted proteins | sample 2165561 | NCBI WGS metagenome assembly RRZU01 (sample SAMN10456909, study PRJNA506462) | wastewater metagenome | isolation source: wastewater sludge | place: USA: Moscow, Idaho | reverse complement strand
TTTTTTTGTCGCCAATTGCCCAGAACAGCCCTGACCGAGCCATTGCCATGGCCTCGCTCAAAACAACCGAACGCGGCATCCCGTGCAAGGCACACGCTGCGCAACAAGCTGGTCGAACCAAGACGATCGGGGCGCAGCCGACACCATCGTCTTGCCTACCCGAACAGCACGACCAAGGTATTTATCGTTTTAGACAATCAAACGCCAGTCAAACCCATCGGATTGGCGCGCAATGCCTACCTGAGCGTGTGCCACGGCAGGATGCTTATCGAGCAGCCCCCGGACCAGCTCGGGACAATTATTTTCTGCGCTCAAGTGGGCGGCCACCACATGCTGGAGCGCGCTGCTTCCGATGCGATCGAGCAAACCAAGCGCCTGACGGTTTTCAAGGTGACCGAAATCACTGGTAATACGCCGCTTGAGCATGGCCGGATACGACGATGCCGCAAGGCGAGTGGCATCGTGATTGAATTCCAGCACCAGGGCATCGCAGCGTTTGACGCAATCCACGATATACGGGGTAACCCACCCCGTATCCGTGAGAATACCGAGCGTACGCCGGGCATAGGTCAGGACAAACTGTACCGGTTCGCGGGCATCGTGCGGCACGGCAAAAGGCAGAACCTCGGCCCCTCCCACTGTAAATGGCCGCCCCGCGCGAATCGGCCGACACAAAGCCCCGATTTCCTCGGCGCGCGGGCCTAAACGTTCTTGAGTGCTGTGCCAGGTACCTTCAGTCAGATAGACCGGTAGACCGACTTTTCTAGCCAAGGGGAAAACACCGGCCAAGTGGTCGGAATGCTCGTGCGTTACCAGGATGCCGTTCAGGGCTTCGGGCGCGAGCCCCAGTCGAGCAAGGCGCTCCGTAGTCGTGCGCAGGGAAAAACCGCAGTCAACGAGAAGTGCCGTCTCGCCAGCAACGACGGCCAGGGCATTTCCCCGCCTCCCGCTACCGACCGAACCAAACCGGACCCCTCCAGCTGATTGAAAAGGAGCCCAAGAATCTTTTTGGCGGTTTCAGACTGGTCGACCCCGCCCTCGTTTGACAGCACCTGCACCGTCGTCAAGGCGCCGGCATCTTTCACAAAGATACGGTAACGGGTCTTGGTGTCGGGTGGAGCGCCTTTCCAGAACGCCAGTTTATCGAGGAAACTCTTGTCCTTCGACGCATTGTCGGCTTCCGGGTCAACGTAGCGAACGAAGTACAGCCCCTTGGAGCGGTCACGATCCTCGACGGTGAAACCGACCCGATCAAGCGCCAAGCCAACGCGCCGCCAGGCCCGGTCAAACGATTCCTGCACCTCCAGCGTCCCGGCCCCATCGCTGCTGCGCGCCAACTTTGCGCGATCCGCCGGCTTGTTCTTGGCCACCACGAGTTGTTCCTGCGCTCTTTTCTGGTCGGCACCAAAACGGACCATCAAGCGACGCAACATTTCCGCTTCCAAATCGGGATCAGGTTCCCGAGCTTGCCACCGGGTCTGATCCTTACCTTCGGACACAAATGTCTCGACCATTCCCCGGTGGCTGATGAAGATATCGGTCGTCCCAGGTTCTACGCCCGGCTCAAGTCGCGTTCGGAATTTATCCCGCTCGGCCGTCGAATAGAGCGAGTCAATCGCTTTTCCAAGCAGATTGCGGATAAAGTCCTGTTGAATCTGGGCACGGTTTTCCGCCCAATCGGTCTCCATCACCCCGGCTTCCGGAACTTCAATCTTGATGACGAACCCCGTCTCCTGCCAGAACTCCTTGACCTGATCCCAGAGCTCAGCCGGGCGAACCCCGGAAACAACAAGCCAGCGCTGATTCCCGGAACGCTCGATACGCGTTTTATCCACCTGCGGCAGGACATTGCTCTGCTGCTGCGCCATCGCCTGTGGCGAACGCTCCTGGCTGTAGGCGGAAAACGTTGCCGTTCCCCTGCCCACCGCATCCGGCACGGCATAGCGGTCGTCACGTGCCGGCGAAGTCAGATCGGGAGGAACCTCCAAGGTCGGCACCTTGGACTTGCCCGCAGTCTTGTAGTCGATTTTCTTCGATTCGATGCCGATATCGCTGAGGCTAAAACCACCTGAGCAACCAGCCAGGGCAAAAGCGACCGCGCAAAGCGAGGCACGCTGGGCAAAACGATTCATCGGAATTTCCTGAACAACCGTAGTAAAAAAAGGCGAGTTACACGCCGGAACGCTGCCTTTTCACCTGCTAGGCAGGCAAGCCAGCTTGACGCAGCGCAGCGCGCACCCGCTCATGACAATCGCTGGAAAGCGGAGTCAGAGGCAGACGGACTCCGCCTTCCGGCGAGAGTCCAAGTTGATGACAAGCCCACTTGACCGGAATCGGATTGGCTTCGCAGAACAACTGACGGTGCAAGCCGTGCAGGCGGTAATGAAGTTCCCGCGCCTTGGCAACGTCGCCTTTGAGGGCTGCCTCACACATTTCATGCATCAGCCGCGGCGCCACGTTGGCCACCACCGAAATATTGCCCTTGGCCCCCATCAAAATCAGGGAGCACGCGGTTGGATCGTCGCCGCTATACACCGAGAAGCCTTCCGGTGCCCGCGCGATGAGTTCACAGCCGCGATCGATATTGCCGGTAGCATCCTTGATGCCGATGATATTCGGGATTTGCGCCAGACGCAGCGTGGTTTCGTTGGCCAGATCAGCCACCGTGCGTCCGGGAACGTTGTAGAGGATCACCGGGATATCGACGGCTTCGGCAACGGACTTGAAGTGGCGGTACAGGCCTTCCTGCGTCGGCTTGTTGTAGTAGGGCACGACGGACAAGGCCGCATCAGCACCAGCCTCTTTCGCGAAGCGAGTCATTTCGATTGCTTCGGAGGTCGAATTGGCACCTGTACCAGCAATCACCGGGATGCGCCCGGCGGCCTGTTCGACGACGGACTTGATCAGCAAATGATGCTCTTCGACATCGACCGTCGGCGATTCGCCAGTCGTGCCGACCACCACAATGGCGTCAGTGCCTTCCTGAACATGGAAGTCGACAAGCTTGCGCATGGCCGGCATATCCAAGCGGCCGTCCTCATGCATGGGAGTAATAATGGCAACAATCGAACCGGTAATAGGGGTCATGGCAGGCACCAGAAAATAATTAGGGAAGAATTCTAACCGAAGGTGAGCATCCAAGCCATGATAAACGCGGCAGGTGTGATTTCGCTGACGTCAATGCTCAAATCCCGGCGAGCACCCGCAAATGGGCAGCCGCGCTGCGCGCCAGCGCAGACTGCACATACCCACCTTCGAGCACCGACACCACACGACCGCGTGCCGACTCTCCGGCCGCCAGCATGAGTTGCTCGGTCACCCAGGCGTAATCCTTTTCAAAGAGACGCATCCCGCCCAGATCATCCTCATAATGGGCATCGAAGCCTGCCGAAATCAGCACCATTTCGGGGGCGAACTCATGCAGGCGCGGCAACCATGAATCGCTCACCATTTGCCGGAAAGCATCGCTGTCCGTTCCGCCGGGCATCGGCACATTGACCATGTTGAAGGCGTCGCCTTCGGTACCGCAGTAGGGGAAGAAGGGGTGCTGAAACATGCCAACCATCAGCACGTGGTCGTCACGGGCAAAACAATCCTCAGTGCCATTGCCATGGTGAACATCGAAATCGACGATCGCCACACGCGACAGCCCGTGCGCCTTGAGCGCATGCGCGGCGGCAACGGCGACGTTGTTGAAGAAACAAAAACCCATCGCGTAATCACGACCGGCATGATGCCCGGGGGGTCGAACACAGCAAAACGCATTACCGGCCTGCCCGGACATGACCAGATCGACGGCAAGCACACCCGCTCCCGCAGCCCGCAGGGCAGCCTGCCAGGTGTGCGGATTCATCGCCGTGTCCGGATCAAGGTGAGTAATACCTTGCTGCGGCGACAGCCGTTTGAGATGTTCAAGATGCGACGCAGTATGCACGCGCATAAGCTGCTCAAAAGTCGCCAGTGGCGCATCGTAAAAAGTGAAATAGTGGTCGAGCCCCTGCGCAATCATGTGGTCGCTGATCGCGGCAAGCCGGGACGGCGTTTCAGGGTGCAATTCGCCCATGTCATGCAGGGCACATTCCCGATGCGAGATAAAGGCCGTACTGGTCACGCTATTCTCCTGTCCAACCACTACCGATTACGGTGCCGGTTATTGATCCGATGCTGCGCTAGAATGCGATGAGGTTTGAACTCCACGGGACTACCGATGGTCCGATTATGTTCTGAAGCCCCCATTTTAGACAACCATGCCCGCACTCCCGCCCTCTACCAGCCCAACGACCCGTCCGCTGGAAATGCAGCTGGCGGCAGTCATCTCCGAGGCACAGCGCATCGTTCTCGGCAAGGAGCAGCAGATCCGTCTGGCCCTGGCCTGCCTGCTTGCGCGCGGGCATTTGCTGATCGAAGACTTGCCCGGGGTAGGTAAAACCACCTTGGCACAGACTTTGGCCCGACTGCTCGGCCTCGATTTTTCACGCATCCAGTTCACCAGTGACATGCTCCCTGCCGATGTGGTCGGCCTTTCCATTTTCGACCGAGAACGCAGCGATTTCCGCTTTATCCCTGGCCCGGTCTTTGTCAACGTCGTCCTGGCCGACGAGATCAACCGCGCGACGCCCAAGACGCAAAGTGCATTGCTTGAAGCCATGGAGGAACGCCAGGTAACGGCAGAAGGGCAGACTCGTCCTCTGCCCAGCCCTTTTTTCGTGATTGCCACCCAAAACCCTTCGTCCCAGATCGGCACTTTCCCTTTGCCAGAATCGCAGCTTGACCGCTTTCTGATGCGCATCGAACTCGGCTACCCGGATCGCCAAGCCGAACGCACCTTGCTTGAACGCGGGGGGCGCCGCGAACACCTGCCTGAATTGACTGCGTGCCTCACCCCCGAATCCATCGCACCGCTGCAGCAGGCGGCCGCAGCCGTGCATGCCGCGCCAGCCCTGCTCGACTACGTGCAGGCGTTGCTTGCCGCCACCCGGCACGACCCGCGCTTCGAACATGGACTCAGCCCTCGTGCCGGGCTGGCCTTGCTGGCTGCCGCCCGCGCCTGGGCATTCATTGCCGGCAGAACCATGGCCCTTCCCGAAGACGTACAGGCCGTTCTACCCAGTGTGGCCGCGCACCGATTGAGCCTTGCGCAAGGCGAGGGCCATGCCCGCCATAGCGATATCGACGCGCTCATCCGCGCCACACCGCTCCCCTGAGGACAGCCTATGCCTGTCGCTACCCGGCCGGCCCCGCTCGCCCGCCGCCTGCGGCTCGGGGCATGGATCGACCGGTGGCTGAACAAGCCAGCGGACACCCAACGCCCGATCATTCTCGACGCCCGGCGCATCTATATTCTGCCGAGCGGCGGAGGCATTCTCTTTGCTGTAGCGCTGGTCGTGATGCTGCTTGGCGCGATCAATTACGACCTCGGCCTCGGGCACGCGCTGGTCTTCCTGCTCGTCGGACTGGGCCTCGTGGGCATGGTGCACACTTGGCGCAATCTTCTTGGATTGCAACTCAATCCCGGCCGCGCCGAGCCCGTCTTTGTCGGCCAGACCGCTCTCATTCCATGCCTTGTCGAAAGTCAGGATCGTTTTACTCGCCGGGCACTGGAACTTGCCGTCGCAGGCGAAATCACGGGCACCGAACTCGACATCCTCCCCGGCGACAGCCGCCGGGCCATGATTCCCTACACCCCGCTACGCCGGGGGCGACATGCCATCGAACGTTTGCTGATCACGAGCCGCTACCCTCTCGGCTTATTCACCGCCTGGAGCGCACCGCGCCCTCTGCTAGAGGTGATTGCCTACCCGGCCCCCGAATTCCATCCCTTGCCCGCACTGACTCTGGCTTCGGCAAGCGGCCTCAGCTCGGGCCAAATCGGCCAGGACGACTTTGCCGGCCTGCGCACCTATCGTCCCAGTGACTCACCCCGGCACATCGCCTGGAAGGCCGTGGCAAGGGATTTAACGCAACGCGGGTTGCTGGTCAAACAATTCTCCGGCGGCAGCAGCGGCGAGATGCTGATCGACTGGGCGCAGAGCAGCCGTTATGCACCGAGCACCGATCACGAGCGGAGGCTCGCCGTGCTCAGCGGCTGGGTACTGACGGCCGAAGCCCAGCAACTGGCTTATGGGCTGCACTTGCCGGGACGCCGCCTCGCCATCGGCCGAGGCCCTGTGCACCGCGCCGCTTGCCTGGAAGCGCTGGCCTTGTTCCCTGCGTCGCCTGGAGGCGAGCATGGTTAAAGCCAAACCTCTCCCTTCGCCGCCGCTCGACCCGGCATGTCTCCCGTGGCTGCTGGCGGTCGCGCTCGCGACAACCGCCCCCCACGCCCCGCACCAACCGATGTGGCTCATTGCACTGAGCGCCCTGCTGATTGCCTGGCGCGGCCTGCTCTGGCGCCGCCATGCCGTACTGCCGCCACGCCTGGCCCTCGCCGTGATAATGACAATCGGAGTACTGGCCATCGGTTTTCATTACCGCACCTTGTTCGGCCGCGATGCCGGGGTCGCCCTGCTTGTCCTGCTCATGGCCGGCAAGCCGCTGGAAACCCGGGCTCGACGCGACGCCCTGGTGATCGTGATGCTTGGCTTCTTTCTGCTGCTCACCCATTATTTCTACTCGCAGAGCATCGCCACCGGTGTGTGGTTGTTGGCCGCCCTCACCCTGACCACCGCCGCGCTGATCCGTCTGCACGGGGCAGCCACCTGGCGGGAACTGCTGCGCCTCGCCGCCAGCCTGCTCCTGCAGGCCGCCCCGCTCATGCTGGCCCTGTTCATTCTATTCCCCCGCGTCCAGGGACCGCTGTGGGGGTTACCACGCGACGCCCATGCCGGCCTGACCGGTCTCTCCGAGCAAATGGCACCCGGCACCCTGAGCCGCCTGATCCTCTCGGGAAGCATCGCTTTCCGCGTGCGTTTTGACGGCGCCACACCACCACCCGCCGAGCTTTACTGGCGCGGGCCGGTTCTTGAGGATTTCGATGGGCAGTCGTGGTCACGCGCACCATTCGGCAGTCGCAGCACCGCCCCCTTACCCATACTTGAACAAGGAAAACAGATATACCGCTACGAGACCACCCTCGAAGCGCACAACCAGCGCTGGCTACTAGCACTTGACCTGCCCTTTGCCCGCCCGCCGGCCAGCCAGTATTCCTCACGACTGGAAACGCTCAGTCGCGAACCCGTACGCCAGCGAGCACGTTTTGGTTTCGCTTCGGCAATCGACTCCCGCGCCAATCAGGAAGAAGCAGCGACAACCCTCCGCCAGGCGCTCAACCTGCCTTCCGGGCGCAACCCGAAGAGCCGTGCCCTTGGCGAAACATGGCAGAAGAAATATGCCGGGGATGTGCGCCAGATTTCTGCCGCCGCCCTGCGTTATTTCCGGGAAGAATCCTTTTACTACACGCTCAACCCGCCGCTCACCGGCCCACAGGCGGTTGACGATTTCCTCTTCAACACGCGGAGGGGTTTCTGCGAGCACTATGCGAGCGCCTATGTGGTCCTGATGCGCGCTGCCGGCGTACCAGCCCGCGTCGTCACCGGCTATCAGGGCGGCGAGGTCAATCCGGTCGACCAATTCCTGACGGTGCGCCAGTCCGACGCACACGCCTGGGCCGAGATCTGGTTGGCCGGAGAAGGCTGGCAACGGGTCGACCCCACGGCGGCGGTTTCGCCGGCGCGCGTCGAGCGCGGTATCGAAGCCGCATTGCCTGTCGGCGAAGCCCTGCCCGCGCTGTTCCGTGTCGACATCGACTGGCTGCGTACTCTGCGCTTTCGCTGGGAAGCGGTAAACAATGCCTGGCATCAGTGGGTGCTCGGGTACAATCCGGATAAACAACGTGAAACACTAAGCCGCCTGGGGCTTGCCGACCCCGATTGGCGCAAACTGGCCGGTTTACTGGCGATACTGTGCGGCGTGGTGTTGCTTGCGCTGACCGGATGGATGCTCTGCCGCCGGCCCCGCCCCGATTCGGAACAGCGCGCCTGGGCGCGTTTCTGTGCTGTCCTTGCCCGCCAAGGCATTGTGCGGGCGGATTGGGAAGGGCCTCTGGTGCTTGCCGAACGCACAGGGCGCGAGAAGCCGCACCTGTCTGCCTTGGCGCAGAGAGGCGCCGACGCCTACGCCAGGCTGCGCTACGGAAATACAGACGCGTCAGGCAAAGCCAAGGCGTTGAACGAACTGGAAGACTGTACCCGCGCGCTGGCTCGCCAGCCTGCCACTCAACGGAGATCGCCTTGACCCGACGCTGCACCCGCCTGCTCATCATCCTGGCCATCGGCCTGCTCTCGCTACCGGTCGCCAAGGCCGCCAAAACAGAGAAAAACCCGCCTTCACCACCGTTCTCCGAACTGCAGGAAGCACGCAATTTCATCGCCGAGATGGTCGACAAGCATGGATTCGACGCTGCTCAGTTGAAGCGCGACTTTTCTGCCATTCGCCCCAATGCCACCGTGCTGCGCGCAATTCAGCCGGCGGCAGTTCCCGAGCAACAACGTTCCTGGAGTCGATACCGCGAACGCTTTATGAATACCCGCCGGATCGAACGCGGCAATCAGTTCATTCAGGAAAACGGCGCCGAACTCGTCCGTGCCGAGGCGATCTACGGGGTCCCCCGTGAAATCATCACGGCAATCATCGGCGTGGAAACCGAGTACGGGCGCAACACCGGGAAATTCCGCGTCCTTGAATCGCTGGCCTCGTTGGCCTTCAAATACCCGCCGCGGGCCCCATTTTTCCGTAGCGAACTCGAGCATTTTCTCCTGCTCGCCCGCGAAAACGACATGGACCGCCTTGAGGTTCGCGGTTCCTACGCCGGCGCCATGGGCATCCCGCAGTTCATGCCCAGCAGCCAGCGGCGTTTCGCGGTTGATTTCGATGCCAACGGACGCATCGACCTGCGCGGCAGCACCAGTGATGCTATCGGCAGCGTCGCCAGCTACCTGGCCCTGCACGGTTGGCAAGCCGGTGCGCCGATTGCCGCACCGGTACGCGTCGAAGGCGATACGGCCCGTCTCCTGGCCTTGGGCATCAAACCATCTCAAGCACTGAGCCAACTTCAGGCTGAAGGGGTGATTACCGGGCCGGAGAGCCAGGGAGATGAAGCGCGCCCCGCAGCACTGATCGAACTCATCGATACCCTGCTCGCCAACGAATACTGGGTCGGCTACGACAATTTTTACGCCATCACGCGCTACAACCGCTCGGTGTTTTATGCGATGTCGGTTTTCCAGCTGGCCGAAGCATTGCGTAACGGCCAGCTGAAATAATCACAGCAAGCTCTCGCGCGTCACTCCCCCGCGCTTGATCATCCGGCGCAACTGATCGAGCGCCTCGATCTGAATCTGCCGCACACGCTCGCGGGTCAGGCTGAGTTCTTCGGCCACTTCTTCGAGTGTGCTGATGTCGGCACCACCGAGGCCATAACGCCGCTCGAGCACCCGGCGCTGTTTTTCCGGCAACTGGCGGACCCATTGACCCAGCAGATCGCTCACCTCGTTCGAGTGCAGCAGATTCTCGGGATCGATGGCGTTTTCGTCCGGAATGGCATCGGCAATGGTGTGATTGGGATCGATCTCCAGCGGCGCATCAAGCGAGGCGATATGCTCATTGAGCGCAATAGCCCGCCGGATGTCTTCGACCGGACGATCGACGAGGTGCGCGATCTGCTCCAGGCGAATTTCCCTTCCGTTCGAAGACTCGAGATGCCGGAACGCACGAAGGATGAGATTGATTTCCTTGACCACGTGCACCGGAAGCCGAATGGTGCGCGACTGATTCATGATCGCACGCTCGATGCTCTGCCGAATCCACCAGGTGGCATAGGTCGAAAAACGGAAGCCACGCTCGGGGTCGAATTTCTCGATCGCATGGATCAGGCCGAGATTACCTTCCTCGACGAGGTCTAGCAGGGGAATGCCGCGATTGAGATAGTGCTTCGCGATGTTAACCACGAGGCGCAGGTTGTGCTCGATCATCTTTTGCCGCGCCAGGAATTCCCCGGCACGGGCACGGCACGCCCAGTCGTACTCTTCCTGTGCGGTAAACAGCGGCTTGGCGCCGATTTCATTGAGGTAATGCTGCGTGACGTCGTTGAGCAGGTCGTATTCCGGAGGCGGCGTGGCACTTGCCTCCTCGACTTCGCCAGACGCCTCGACTTCGGCCTCGTCCTCCTCGGCGACAGTGTCTTCGGCCAAATAAGCGTCCTCAGCCGGATCCCCGGCTGCCAGCTCATCCTCGTTGACCACCCCGTTCCCCACGTTGCGGCCGTTCATGATCAGCGCGGCGGCAAATGTTTGAGGGGGTCGACCGGCTTGCCTTGCCGTCGAATTTCGAAATGCAGCTTGACTCGGTCGGCATCGGTACTGCCCATCTCGGCAATCTTCTGTCCTTTGGTCACGCTCTGCCCCTCCTCAACAAGAATGCGCTGGTTGTGCGCGTAAGCTGAAAGATACGTTGCGTTATGCTTGATGATGACCAGTTCCCCGTAACCGCGCAGACCGCTGCCACGGTGGATGACCTTGCCATCGCCTGCTGCCAGAACCGGATCCCCGGCCCTGCCGACGATGTCGACGCCCTTGTTGCCCGCCTCGCTGAACGTCCCGATAACCTTGCCACTGGCCGGCCATCCCCAGGCGATTTCATCACTGCTCGCCGCGGGTTCCGGCTTTACCGCCCCAGCGGGATCACTCGCGCCGGGCGTTGCCACAACGGTTTCGGGCACCTTCGTCGACGCGCCACCTTGAGCTGCCGCCAATGCCTGCTCCGAGTAGACCACCTTCCCGCCTTTCGGTTCGCGTTTAATGTCACCATTCATTGGAACAGACGCCGTTTGTGGTGCAGGGACCCCGTCAATCGGGCGAGCCACGACAGCCTCGGTGGTCACCGGCGC
>RRZU012560318.1_pt1 | contig 10885 bp, 9 predicted proteins | sample 2165561 | NCBI WGS metagenome assembly RRZU01 (sample SAMN10456909, study PRJNA506462) | wastewater metagenome | isolation source: wastewater sludge | place: USA: Moscow, Idaho | reverse complement strand
TGCAAAAGCGAAAGGAATTTATGCTGAAGCCAACGATTTGCAAATGCACTTTAGTCGGAAACAAAACGATTTGAAGAAATGCATTTCAAACGTAAAAGAGGAAACCATCAGAGAAGCGTTCGAAAATACAACAATTGAAAATTTTGCATCTTCCTACCCAGGTATAAAACTAGCTTCTCTACAAAAGGACGGTATTAAAAACGTTCAGCAACTTCAGCAGCGAATTTCAGACGCGTGGGGAATTGCCGGCATAGGTGATAAAACAGAGGATGTTATTCTCCGCTCGTTGAGTAATTACAGGAATGAATTAGCTAGTGATTTATCCATTCGTTTTGATGTAGAACGCAAAGACTCCTTACAAACGAAATTATTGCAAGCTGTATATCCCATGGATAAAGAGAAAGGTATAACTGAAGAGGCAGTTGCGATTTCGAAATATTACAATGAAAATGTAGCCGAAAAAATCCAAAGGGTGACTCCGACGTGGATTTGGACTTTAGAGTGGTTTTTTAAATCAAGTGCCCAAAAAGCTACCTTTGTAGATAACTTGGAAAACCTGCAAGTCTTTAATTTGACATACGGGTTATGCACGAATCAACTGCAAAATGAACTTTCAAAAATTCAAACTTTTTCCGAAAATGAAGTTTGGGATGATTTTAAGAATGATGCAGCACGCTATTATGCGGTTTTAGAACCGTATTTTAGCATTGGAATATCAAAAAAAAATCCGACTAATTCCTTACCTGCGGAAATAATCAAAAAAATAGAAGGTACTGAATTAAATCTGGAAAATTTAAAGGTATCACTACGCGGCTGGCAGGATTTCGGGGCAAAATACGCAATCGTACAGAAGAAGGTTCTTATTGGTGATGAGATGGGACTTGGGAAAACAATTGAAGCTATTGCAGTCATGGCTCATCTGTCTCAAGAAGGTAAGAATACTTTTATAGTCGTATGCCCAGCTAGTATTGTAATCAATTGGATGCGTGAAATTGAAAAACATAGTCAGCTGAAACCGTTTATGGTTCATGGGTCTGACCGGGAACGCTCATTCCATCAATGGCAAAATGAGGGCGGTGTAGCGATAACTACCTACGAAACAATTCAACGCTTGAATCATGATCGATTAGAGAGTATTGATTTACTAGTTGTTGATGAAGCACATTACGTAAAAAACCCAAAGGCCCAAAGGTCTCAGACCATCTATAGTCTGACAAATCGAAGTGAAAACGTCCTTTACATGACCGGTACACCATTAGAAAATCGACTCACAGAAATGATCAATTTGGTTGGCAGGCTTCAACCAGACATCACCAAGTATATGGAAAATAATGTGCAGAATTTAGGATCAAAAACGTTTAAAGAGAAAATTGCCCCAGTATATCTCCGTCGCAATAAAGAGGATGTATTGGCTGAACTCCCAGATTTGACACAAGTTGAAGAGTGGCTACCTTTTGGTAAAGAAGAGAGTACAATTTATCGAGATGCAGTTTTCACCGGAGAATTCATGCTAATGCGTCGGGCTGGCTGGCAAGGGAAAACGAAGAACCAAAGTCCCAAACTCAATCGGTTGATTGAAATTTGTGAAGAAGCTACTGCGAATGGAAAGAAAGTCATTGTCTTTAGCTTTTTTAAGAGCGTTATCAATACAATCTGCATGGAGCTAGGAGAGCGAACGCTAACACCGATTACAGGGGCTGTATCCTCAGCTGAGCGACAGGAAATTCTAGATACATTTAAATCTTCAAAAGAAAAAAGCGTGCTTGTATCACAAATCCAGGCAGGTGGAATAGGTTTGAACATTCAATCAGCAAGTATTATTATTTTTTGTGAACCGCAAGTAAAACCAACACTAGAAACGCAAGCTATAGCAAGAGCTTACCGTATGGGACAAACACAAAATGTATTTGTCTATCGTTTGCTGACAGAAAATAGTATCGATGAACGGATGATGGAAATGCTTGAGAGCAAACAAAAATTGTTTGATGATTACGCAAAAGATTCTTACATAACCGACCACGCGACTGCTGCAAAAGATATATCTGAAAAATCCATGGTCAAAAAGATCGTTGATATGGAAAGAGAGAGACTTCAGGTTGAGGCTACATAAATTGAAAAGATTAGAAATAAGAATAATGCGGATATCGGTTTATCACTTAGAGATTCCTTTTAGGAAAATATTAATGATATAAGGTAAAAAAATATTTCTTCTCGCAGAAAATTGAAAAAGATATATTTGCACTTTATTTTGTGAACAGGTGATCCATTATACTGTTAAATATATAACCAACAAATGCAACACCGAAATAAGTTAGTATCTTAAACCACCATCTCTCATTGAGTGCAGCAAGTTTACCTCTCAGGGTTGACCCGTAGAAAGTCCACCAAGGAGTATAAACTTTTAATTGCTTATTTATTGCTAAATTTAAAAAATTATTGAAAATATCCACCTTTCTCAAACAAGACATTTGTAACAATTTATATTGTCCTGTGTGAAATGCATCAGGTTCATCGGTTATTGAAGGATCGATATCAAATCCTGGCAAAAAGTCGTTTGGATGCGAAATGTGATTTTTTTTCATAAGATTTTCTAAGCGAGGGTGCTTAGCGTAACCTTTTCCATATAATCTAATAAATGTATTAGATAAATCTATTTTATATTCGTCATTTATTTGGGTAGGTCTTCCTCCTAGCACTCTGAAGCGGTCTTCTAAACCTTTAAACCCATAGTTGTCAGTACTCATGTTCCAATGAATATATATTTTTTTGGGGTGTTTTTTCACAAATGAAAAGTAATCAGTTAGCATCTTTTTTTCAATTTCAGGAAGCTTCTCATTCATTTTATTTTCCGGAATATGTAAAAATTGAGCTGATTTATATAAAGAAAATGACTCTGTTTGGCCGTCGTGTAGTTGTCTGACTGCAATAGATGTTATAGTTTGTGAAATTTTAAAATTATCACAAGTGTAATGTATAATTATGTATTCTTCTGGTCTTTCATCTATTTTCCTTAAAATTTCAAGAGCTTTCTTTCTTTCCTCATATTGGGTCATTCTTGTTACCTCCAATTACTTAAAAAATTTTCATTATATATCAATGGTATATAGTGTGATGGGAAATATTCTGAAACAAAATTTCCGACAAAGACAAAATAAGAATCAATTCCATCAGGATATTTTTTAAAAGAATAGCTAAGATCTCAGTATACCAAATTAAATTAAGAATGAAGTGAATTATTACTCATTTACCTATTTAACAATAATTTTAAAAGATATCGAATACAATGGGGTTGTGTCTATAATAGGAATGATCCTGACCATATTTGTCTAATATTGAACACACCCTGTTACTCACAATGAGATATCAACTTTGAAAACAAAATGAGAGCAGTTAAACATTATACTAGTATTATTAATTGATAACGGAAGGAAAGATTGTAAAATGGATGATATAAATATGACGGAATATATAGTAAATATAGCGACTTCAATAGGGTTTTCTGGCATAACATTATTTGCTGGCTTTAAGTGGTTTGTTCAGAAGAAGATAGAGTCAAAAATCGATATGGAAGCCAAAAAATCTATCACAAAATATGAAAAGGATATTGAAGCTGCTAATAATGAAAAAATTAAACAATTAGAATTAAGTAATAATTTAATGGTTAAACAATTTGAGTTCGATACTTACAAAAAACAAATTGTATTTCCTGAATTGCAAAAAATAAATTCATATATTGATGAATATATAATGTTAACAAACAATTATGATAGATCAATATTGAATAAAAATTCTGAATATGCTACATACGAAAATAGAAGATTAACATTGGATGAAGGAATTATTGAGAGTATAAGCACCATAAAGATATATCTACCCAACGATTTTTCGCGATTACTTGAAAGAATCAGAGTTATTTTTAGTAACTCTTTCAGAAGTCCTAAGACATTATATTTAGAGTTTATTAATTTAGGGTATTATCCACAAACACCATTGGATGCGAAATATAAATTACTTGAAAGATATTTAACTGCTTTTTTAGAGATGTCAAGATTATATATATCTATGAAAAGTAACGAAGAAAAAGAATACGACCATATTTTGGCTAATAATATGCTGGATGAGGATGCAAAAATACGACAATTTGATACTTTAACTATAGAGTATGCTTATAAAAGACTAATGTTAAGTGAATATTATCCTTCAAGTGAGATTGTAGATATTCAAAATCGTATTGAAGAAGGAATTAAAGAGGGTAAAGTAGGCAAATAAACTATATGATTATTTTTAAGAAAAGACACAGAGTCAGGAATAAGGTATTTCGAGGCTGATAGCTACCTTCGATTGGGATTACGTCGACAAGCGCAAACCCGAAGGAGAGGACTATTGGTACGTCCGCGTAGGTGATTGGAAATTGCCGTGGAATCTGCAACTGCCGGTTGCTTCGAAGAAGCAGTCAATCAAAAATAAGTATCTTTCGTGGGCGGAGCAGGAGCAGACTATCGATGAAGTCGGCTCCACCTTCACGGTCCAAGGTTTTGACCTGAACTATGCAGGAGTCATCATCGGGCCATCCGTGAAATACCGGAACGGCAAAATCATCTTTGACCGTCAGGAGAGCAAGAACAAGAAAGCCACCCAAAAGAGAAGCCTGAAGGACGGCAGCAAGGAATATTTTTCCGATACGTTGCTGAAGTACGAACTGAACGTATTGCTGACCAGGGGCGTCAACGGCTTGTACCTCTTTGCGGTGGATAAAGAACTGAAACAAGCAATAAAGGATGCCAGAAAGGGATGCCACACATGAATACAATGGACAAAATCAATAAATTCCGCGATGACCGTCACTGGCGCCAATTCCATAACGAGAAGGACCTTGCCATCTCGATCTGCCTGGAGGCTGCGGAGCTGCTGGAGTTGTTCCAATGGAAAAATCCTGAGGAAACAACAGCAAAAAATCTGGAGCGGATCAAGGAGGAGCTCGCCGATGTGCTGATTTACTCCCACATGATGGCAAGCAACCTCGATTTGGACATCGATGAGATCATCGAGGCAAAGCTGGAGAAGAACAACATCAAGTACCCGGTGGACAAAAGTAAGGGTAATAAAGAAAAGTATTCGGAGTTATGATGTTAATCAACTGACTCTTAAAATGTGAAGGAGTTGGATTTAAATGGCTGAAGCGAAGCCTGTTAATATTATGTATCAAAATCTAATAAGTGACATCGATTCAGGAAGAGTGAAAATCCCACAATTTCAACGTGAGTACGTTTGGAGTAAAGAAGATGCCGCAAAGTTGATTGATAGTGTGCTGAGAGGATATCCTATAGGGACTTTCATATTATGGAAAACCCGGGATACATTACGTTCCATCAGGGATATAGGTGGACTGAAACTAAAGGATGCCCCTGAAGGTGATTCAGTCTATTATGTTTTGGACGGTCAGCAGAGAATCACAAGCCTTTATGCTGGAATAAAAGGTGTATCTATTAAACGAGAAAATTTCAAAAATAAGAAAGTGAATATAATCGAGGATTTTTCTCAAATTTATATCAATCTGACTGCTGAAGAAAATGATGAGCAGATCGTTGTCACGAACATTGACATGTTGAATGAGATGCAATACATTTCTTTAAAAGAATTGCTTGATGCGAACTTCACCCAAATATTTAGAAAATTTACTCATGACGAATTAATTAATCAAATAGAGACATATCGTACAAAAATCCAGAATTATCAATTCTCTGTCGTAGAATTAACTAATGCACCAATTGAGGTGGCTACAGAAGTATTTACCAGATTAAATACTGGTGGTAAAACATTGACAGTTTTTGAAATCATGTCCGCAAAGATGTACGATGAAGAAAATAGTTTTGATCTAGCGGAAAAACACGATGAGTTTTTGGCGGACCTTGAAACCAATAGATTTGGGGCCATCAGCAATACGGTAGTACTTCAATTGATTTCACTAATTTTAAATAAGGACTGCGCAAAAAAATCCATCCTTTCCACTAATAAAGTTGATTTTATAGAGATTTGGGATAAAACCATTGATGCAACAAAAAGTACAATTGATTACTTCCGAACCTTTTACAGGATCCCTGTTTCCGGCCTCCTTCCATACGACTCTCTGTTGGTGCCATTTGCTTACTTTTTCTACTTCAACAATAGCAAAAAGCCGGATGATTTTCAGAGGAAGTGGCTTCAAGATTATTTTTGGAGATGCTGTCTTACTTCGAGATTCTCAAGTGGTGTGGAAAGCAAAATGGCTCAAGACATAAAAAAAATCGAAAGCATACTTTCGAAAGAAGAACCAGAACAATTAGGGGGCATTGATGTCTCCCTTTCATCATTAGAACAAAATGGCAGATTTACGGTAGGACGAGCTTACATCAAGGCATTGATTTGCATTCTATCCTATCATGAACCTAAATCATTTGATGACGGTGCCAAAGTAATACTAGATAATGATCATCTTAAGATGTCCACAAGTAAAAATTATCATCATTTCTTTCCAAGAGCATATCTTAGCAAAAAGAAGATTGATGAGGACAAAATCAACCATATCGCCAACATTACTTTGGTTGATGACTTTTTGAACAAACAGAAAATAAGAGATAAAGCACCATCTGTATATATGAAAGAGTATGTAGCCGGGAACGAAAATATTGTTAAGACGATGAGATCACATTTAATAGATGATCTGGATACGTGGGGCATCTGGACAGACGAATATGACATGTTTTTCAACAAGCGACTGGCAGCGATTCAAAAAGAATTAAAGGAAAGATTGATAATTAACCAGTATGATAGAGTCGAATAAATTCGAAAAGTGCGTGGTCACAATCTTTTAATTTTCTTGTATATTCCCATCAACGTTTCAAAAGAATCTGGACTTATCCCAAATCAGGAGGAACTAAAATGGACAATCTGACAATCAAACAAGCTGCAGAAAGATCAAAAAAAATTCGGGAGCATTATCGCTCATTGGAACTGAAGCACCATGGCAGTGAATGGTCCGTGGAAGAGGATGCGTTGGCGTTTTTGACCGATGCAGGGCTTGTGGGGCGTTTGGCCATGGCGCAGCAGGGACGCTGGCCGGTCGGCGAGTCGAATGAAGCCAATTTGGAGCACAAAATCGGCGAAAGCATCTGGTGGCTGATGGTATTGGCGGACCGGATGGGCATTGACAGCGAGGAAGCGTTGGATAATTTCTTGAGCACAACAGAGAAGAGATTTGATCTCTAGCTTTTTATCATCATACATTTGATCGATTGACATGACCCATAGGTTAAGTATCGTATATTTATGCGATTGCGAAAATTAAGTTAATTAGCTTCAATATCTTGTGTTATCTAAAAATAATTCTCTTGGAGGTCTTATGAAAAAGAAATTTCAAGTGTTCATTTCTTCTACATACACAGATTTATTAGAAGAAAGACAAGTTGCGGTTGAATCTGTCTTAAATGCGGGTCATATTCCAGCTGGTATGGAATTATTCAAATCAGGTGATAGAACACAAAAAGAAGTAATAAAAAAATGGATTGAAGATTCTGACGTCTACTTTTTGATTCTAGGAGGAAGGTACGGAAGTATTGATCCTGAAACTGATAAAAGCTACACTCATTGGGAATATGATTATGCTTCTGATTTAGGTAAACCTATGTTCAGTGTTGTGATTAGCGAAAAAGGACTAGACGAAAAAGTTCGACTGCTTGGACGCCAAGCAGTCGAATCGGAATATGGGCAGCAATATAGCACATTTAAAAAACAGGTATTAACAAAAATAAGCCGGTTCTATGATGACCTAAAGGACATCAAAATCACCGTTCTAGAATCACTTCAAGAATTTTCTGAGAATGATAAAATTGAAGGTTGGGTTTCAAGTAAAGAAGTTGGTAATTTTGAAAACATTCAAAGGGATAATGTTAAGTTATCTTCAGATTTTCGAAAAGAAAAAGAAAAGAATCGTAAATTAGAAGAGAAACTCAAGAAAATAAATTCTGATATAATAAGCGGTATTCCATATGAATCAATACGCAGCGTGTTGGAAAATTCAATGATTAAAATACCTGATACTATTTCAAACAAGACAGAGGAACACAACACGCATGATCTTTTTACTGGTTGTTCAGGAGAGTTAAATTTGGGGGTTGACAATTCTTATGGGATGAATGATTTTAACAAGTTTATCTTCTTCCACTTATCACCAGAATTATTAAATTTTGAGCTTGTCACGATTGAAAAACTCCCTAACCGTGTTCAAAGAGTTAAAACATCTAAAGAAGGACTTCGATATTTAGCTTTGACCAAATTGCGTGAGCAACAAGAAAAAAGCGGTAAATAGAATCAATACAAAAGGGGGCGCTTATTTTGGACAAATTGGACCAAATATCTTTAACTGAGCTTATGATTGAGGCAATTGAGGCAAAGAAACTGTTGTATCGAGTTCTAACTTGTCCAAAGGATATGCAAGCTTTAATAAGTATGCCATTAGTTCCATATCTATCATTGATTTGCGATGGTTTAGATTCTTTCCTAGGGTCAAGTGGAAGCTCATCAAAAGAATTTGAAGATATATTAGGAGTACCTTTTACTAAATTGATTAGAAATAGTAGGTCATCTGTGAAATTGTTATCTGATAAAAAGAAACTGGCAAAAATTAATAAAATTTTGAAGAATTTTTCTGATCAAAATAATGAATTATTACGTTTAGGGTATGGAGAAATACAGCTTGACTTCATTGAGTTATTTGGACAAGCAGACTTAGGTGTGTTTTCTTACCTTGAGAATCCTTACGCGAATACTCTTCAAATCAGTATATTCTATACAGATATTCTTGTTCACAATATTGATTATATCAAATCAAAGGAAAAAATGGATAATCATATCAAAAATGCAATGATCCACTTTAGCTCTAGTTTAGCCCGTTATATTAGTAGTGCATCCCAACCTTTTGAAGAAAAATGGGGAGTTCAATTCGAAAAGGATGAAGTAAATTCTGACCTAAATATAGATTACTTTAGTGCAACTGATTATTTTTATTCTGATGAGAACCGTAGAAATGTATTTACTGATCGGATGGATAAAGAGATTCAGCTTCATCTTTTTAATTCATTATGTCAGTTAAATTATATAGGACACGTTTTGGTGAGACTGCTGGGTCCTTCGAATGCACTGTTTGTTAGAATAAAATTGATAACTTATTTGTCAGCTGTTATGAGTTTAGAGAATTTATATTCGAGTAATATTATGCTAGAAGACCCATTAGAAAAAAGAGTAAATGAAATTATTAAAAATAAAGAAATGCTATTTGAGAAAGAATCTTATTTAAGAAACAACATCTTTCATTACAAAATTGTAGGGTTAGACGAAAGTTTGTTTGATAATACAGCTAATATTTTAGCAACTATTATAGAAGCCAAGTCAAATTATACAATCGATAATTTTATCTCAGAAATAGATTGTGAAATTGACATAATTACACAGCTAATTTCTGAACTTATAGGATATTGAATCTCCGAATCGATCCGGATTGGAGCACAAAATCGGCGAAAGCATCTGGTGGCTGATGGTGTTGGCGGACCGGATGGGCATCGACAGCGAGGAAGCGCTGGAAACTTTCTTGAGCACGACCGAGAAGCGGTTTGACCTCTAACAGGCATTGTTTGTTGGATATATCTGCATCAGCTAAGGTATGCAAGACCAACGCGGAGTGTGCGATACTCCTTTCATCTCTTCACCAAAAACAGCAGCAAGGAAACCACGACGATGGTTCTCTTGCTGCTGTTTTTGGTGTGTTCTTTTATTGATGCATGCAAGAATCTTTAAAAAGAGCGTTGCCGGATAAAAAGAAATGGGTTATCATGTTCTTTGTAAACCTTGTAAATAAATAGGGTAACAATCGAAAAGGCATATACAGGAGGAGTTTAGCGATGAAGACAAAAGTTTTGACTAGGGTAACAATGATGGTGGCTTTGATGATTGTGTCGGGGGTGTTGACGATTCCGCTTCCCGGGTTGCCGGTTCCGATCGTGCTGCAAAATATGATGATGATGCTCGCGGGCGGGCTGCTTGGCAAGAAATTCGGCACTCTTGCAGTAAGTGTTTTTCTTCTGATGGTAGCGGTAGGTTTTCCGGTTTTATCCGGCGGAAGGGGCGGTATTGCCATATTCGCCAGCGCAAGCGGCGGGTTTTTGGTTGGATACGTATTGGCTCCACTTGTGATCGGCTACTTGCTTGAGAAGAATTGGGAAAACCTTACTTTTGCTAAAGCCGTGCTTATTTTTATCATCGGAGGGACTTTGTTGATTGATTTTTGCGGCAGTTTTTCGATGGCGTATTACATGGGCAACTCTTGGTTAAACGGATTGAAGATGACGTTGGCCTTTGTTCCTCTGGATACGGCTAAAGCGATTTTAGCAGCTTGGATTACCTTGCGCCTCAAGAAGCGCTACAGTCTGATTTCCCTGAAGTTGGCGTAAATTGATATAGGCAGGTGCGATGATGAAGCGTATTGACGATTGGCAAGTAAAAAATACTATGCAGACAGCGATAATCGATGGGGAAGAAGCGCTGACTTACCGGGAATTGGAGGAGCGTGTTCAGGAACGGGCGAAGATATTAGCAGGCATTCCTCAAAAAATAATCCTTGCACCCATGTCAAATGACCTTGATCAACTGATTAATTTTTTGGCCTTGATCAGGGCGAATAAAGTGGCGGTGCCTGTCAATGCTGGCCATTCGAATCAGGGACTGCAGGACATATTGAATCAGTTTGAGGATCCGCTGGTGTTGACGGATATCCATACAATTTCCGAAAAAGCTGCCGTTCCGTTTGATTCTGCTGAGTACGCGTCACCGAGTGATTTGGCCTTTATTGGCTTTA
>RRZU010880561.1_pt1 | contig 10886 bp, 6 predicted proteins | sample 2165561 | NCBI WGS metagenome assembly RRZU01 (sample SAMN10456909, study PRJNA506462) | wastewater metagenome | isolation source: wastewater sludge | place: USA: Moscow, Idaho | reverse complement strand
TGCAACTGTGGCCAACACGGATTTATCCAAGACTCTGCGTGGTGCTTTTAGCGCTGTGTTTAGCCTTGGCCGCGTTGCAACCGGCTTTTGCCCATCACTCACCGACGCCAGCGTTTAACACAATGCAGACAGATAGGCACAATCAGCACGCATCCGGCACCCAGACTTCGGTGAGCTGCAATGTTGATTGCGCAGGAACGATTCATCACTGCTGTTTATATGCTTTGTGCAACAGCCAACCACTGATACTGACCAAGCCGAGTACAGCACAACACAGTGTGCTGGCGTATTTTTTCAACTCCAGACAGGTTTCTCCGCTGACTAAGCCACCCAAGATGGCTTTGAGTTAATCAATTCAATATTTTTTAATTGCGGAGTACGACCATGCAAACATTATTCACTCGCCTGATCTCAGTCGGCGCATTCAGTTTATTCGCCAGCCAAGCACTGGCCGCGCCCATCAATGCCACCTTACACAAAGACCCTAACTGCGGTTGCTGTGTTGAATATGCGCACTATTTAGAAGATAACGGCTTCAAGGTGGAAATGATTGATCACGCCAACATGACGCCAGTCAAGCAGCGCCTAGGCACCGCACAAGCCGCCAGTTGCCATACGGTAGAAATCGAAGGCTATGTGGTGGAAGGTCATGTACCGGTCGCGGCAATCAACAAGATGCTCACCGAGCAGCCCAAGATCAAAGGCCTGGCGCTACCTGGTATGCCCATGAACTCACCGGGCATGGGACCGGAGAAAAAAGGCAGCTTGCAAGTGCTGGAATTGGATGCTCAAGGTAAGCCAACCGGCGTGTATATCACCCTGTAAGCTGCAGGTTTGGTTAATGGCGGGCTAGCAGCCCGCGCTCCCAGATAGTGCGCAACTCGGAGCGCGCACTTCTAGATATTGCTCAGCTGGGAGCGCGGGCGGCTCGCCCGCATCGGCAATTAAGTGCCTCCTACAGCTTGGGTTACCTGCGCTGTCGGAGAGCATTTATCCTAAAAAACAAAATCAAACTAATAAATCCCTGCTTCCAACCCTGCAGCAATCGACATCCCCAGCTCTTCGCATTGAGCTAAAAACGTCTCATCCCAAGCCCCCTTACACAGCAGTGGCTCTTGCACTTGCTGCCAGCGCAAGCCAGTAAGAATGGTATTAAGCGCACGCAACGTTCCGGTACCATCAAAGCCAGCACGCACGACTAGCGCGCAGGCTAAACCTTGTTTTTCTTCTAAAACCGGGTAGTAGGTTCTATCAAAGAAGTCCTTCATTGCCCCACTCATGTAGCCAAGGTTTTCTGGCGTCATTAGAATAATTGCATCGGCTTGCAGCACCTGCTCAGGCCCAGCCTGAAAAGGACTGATCGAGTGCACATCAACATTGTCGATATCTTTATGACGAGCACCGCGCAAGAGCGCATCCAGCATGCGCTGTAAATTATCCGACGGTGCATGCGCAATAATAAAAAGTTGTTTACGCGACAAGTCAGTCATTTTCCTTTCCTCCAGCACCCATTGCGGACGGCTTGCCCGCATGTTTTTCGCCAATACGCTATAACCATCAACGGCTTCCATAGAAACACTTTACCAGCGAGCATTATGATCAACACGAAGCATTCGACTCTTGTTAGACTAGAGCCATCACAATGCTCACTCCGTCGATAAAGGATAAAAACTATGCGTACGACTCTACAGCGCTTAACACTGGCCGGTGTCTTGTTTACTTGCCCTCTGCTTGGCCTTGCCGAAGAGTCTGTCGGCGGCGAGCCTGAGGTAACCATCGTGCAAAAGGGCGATAAAACCGTTGAAGAATACCGTTTAAACGGCTTTTTATACGCGGTGAAAGTCACCCCTAAAAAAGGTAAGCCGTACTTCTTAGTGCGCGCGGACGGCAGCGATGGCAACTTTATCCGTGCGGATAAACCAGAGCTGCGCATTCCATCATGGGAAATTTTTAGCTGGTAATTCAAATACATAGTAAAAAAGGGCGGCCTGTTTATCAGCGCTGCCCTTTTTAGTATTGATCAGCGAACCTATTGCGGTTTGCCTAATAGCTCTGCAGCTGGCGCCGGTGCCGGTGCGTTTTTATCACCGATTTCACCATGACCCACCAAGTCATCATCATGCTCTGCCATGTTCCACGGCAGAATGCCCGGTGAGATATGTAAGAAGTGCAGGTACTTTTCAAACTGATCAAGGATGTCAGTAATAATGTCTTGCTCATCGTAGCCATACACATCATAAGCTTGACCACCACGGCGCAAAAACACTTCTGCACGGTAGTACTGATCATCATCTTTATTGCTGGTGGTTTCTGGGCAAGCGAAGTCTGGCATCGCATAGGAGCGCAAACGGATTTCATAAATGAATTCCAACTTACCCTCTTGAAACACTTGGAACTGCGCACGTAGGTTCTGCTCATCAAAGTTCACCTCAGCAACCCAACCCTTAGCTTCTAGCTCCTGCTCAACCTTTTTCATGCCCGCAATACCCGTGGTACGAATAAACTTCTCCACATCGGCACAGTCTGGGAAATCAACTAGGTTGGCTAAACGCTTTTTCCAGAACCCTGGACCCGACTTATAACCACCGGGCGTTGACTGCATATTCTGCGTCAGACTCATCTCTTGGTGCCCTTCAATAATCAGTGCACGCCACATCCCCACCATGGCAATCAGCATGACCACAGCAAAAGGTAAGGCGCTAACAATACTGGCGGTTTGTAATGCACCCAAACCACCGGCTAACAACAAAGCAGCCGCTACCAAACCTTGCATGGAGGCCCAAAACACCCGCTGCCAAACCGGCGTATGAGCCACGCCACCTGATGCTAATGAATCAATCACAATGGAACCTGAGTCAGACGAGGTGACAAAGAAGGTGATAATCAAAAAAATCGTCAAAAACGAAACAATTTGCGTAAAGGGTAACAGCTCAAACAGCTTGAATAACGCCACCGCATGGTCATCCTGGACTTGCTCAATCAATGCGGTGTAACCATCCACCATAATCAAATGCAAAGCGGTATCGCCAAACACTGAAAACCATAAGAAGGTAAAGATGGTCGGCACTAGCATCACGCCCACCACAAACTGGCGAATGGTTCGGCCACGGCTGATTTTGGCGATAAACAGACCGACAAATGGAGCCCAAGCAATGGTCCAGCCAAAGATAAATAACGTCCAGTTACCAATCCAATCACTGCCCGTGTAGGCTTGCAAGCTAAAGGTACGCTCAACAATATTGCTCAAATAGCTGCCGGTGTTTTCCATAAAGGTATTGAGAATAAATATCGTTGGACCGACGGCAAAAACAAACAGCATCAGCGCAACAGCTAAACCGATATTCAGTATGGATAAGCGCTTCACACCTTTATCCATACCTGCCACCACCGATAAGGTGGCCAAGCAAGTAATCGCCACAATGGCAATAATTTGCACTGTGGTATTCACAGGTATCGAGGGCCATAGATAGTTTAAGCCCGCGTTAATTTGCGCCACCGATAAGCCGAGCGAAGTGGCAATACCAAACATGGTGCCGAGAATCGCAAAGGTATCGACGGCATGCCCCATCGGGCCGTAAATTTTATCGCCAATCAGTGGGTACAAGGTGGAGCGCATCGACAGAGGTAAGCCATGGCGGAAAGCAAAGTACGCCATCGACAAACCGACTAGACCGTAAATCGCCCAAATGTGAAAACCCCAGTGAAAAAACGCAATCTGCATCGCTTGCTTAGCGGCATCGACGGTTAAGGCAGCGCCTGTAGGCGGTGAGGCATAGTGTAAAACCGGCTCAGCCACACCAAAAAACAGCAAAGCAATACCGTAACCGGCAGAAAACAGCATGGCGAACCAGGCAAGAAAACTGTATTCCGGTTGCGCATGATCAGGTCCGAGCTTGATATTTCCCCAACTGCTAAAAGCTACGGAAACAATAAACACTAAGAAAATCGCCACAACCAGCATATAAAACCAGCCAAAAGTGGTGGTGATATAGGCCAAGATATCGGCAAACAGAAGCCCTGCTCTTTCAGGGTTGCTCATGGTGCCAATCACCATAAGGGCGATCACTAGGACTGCGGGGATAAATACGGGAAGAAGGATGGTGGAAACTTTGGACGACTTATCTGTTGTCGTTTTGTCTGAGGTCATAGTAGGAACTCCTTTATCTATGCTCAATTTTCGGCGCCAATGTCAGTCAGCTTGAAACGTGTTTACCGTTAATTGGTACAAAATACACAGCAATTAATAGCGCACACACACTTACAAAGTCGCTAACCTTGTCACAGTAAAAAGCAGGCTGCAATAATAAATGTCGTTGAATATCGAATAAGCACAGGGAAAATGCCGGATTTTGCAGGCCATAATGCAAGAAAAAAACAGACCAAATAGCCTCTGCAACAGCACGCAAAAACGCACCATTGCAGGTTATTTTTTGTGAAAAACAGCTTACGAGGAACAGCTGATCGACAAGTGCTTGCCCCAATCAGGTGGGCGCTGGGCGTACTCTGCGCAACCTTCTTGCTCGCTAAAAGGCGAACTGAGCACCTGATACAATCTATGCAGCGGTGCATAGTCACCGTCTTCGGCGGCTTCAATGGCGATTTGGATAAGATAATTGCGCAACATATACAACGGATTCACCGCCCGCATTTGCGCGCGACGCTGCTCTTGGCTGCGTGAATCATCAGCATTGCGCGCGATAAACTCGGCGCTCCACTCGTCAAAGGCGGCACGATTAATAAAATCATCGCGCAGCTTAGCCAGTGCTTGAGCCACCGGTAACTCACCTAGATGACGGAAAAATAAGGTGTAATCGACGGCACTTTGATCCATTTGCACCAGCAGTTTATCCACCAATAAAGCATCACCTTCCTGCTCGCCCAGCAGCCCTAAACGCGCACGCATTGCAGTGAGGTAAGCCTGCTGCTGAATCGCCGCATAGCCATCCAGAATGTTCTGCAAACGCTCAACCGCGACATGCCGGGTTAAGGTCTCGGCAAAGGCCGTCAGATTCCAATACCCCATTGCCACCTGCTGGTTAAAGGCATAACGGCCATGGTGATCCGAGTGATTACAGATATGCGCCTGTTTAAAATCATCCAAGAAAGCATAAGGACCAAAGTCAAAGGTCAGCCCCAGAATCGACATATTGTCGGTATTCATCACGCCATGGCAAAAACCATAGGCCTGCCACAAAGCAATGGTCTCGGCCGTGCGTTTCACTACTTCACTGAGCAGCGCCGCTAAGGGCTCATCACTGCTTAGGCATTGAGGATAAAGATCATTGAGCACATGCGCGTGCAGTTGTTCGAGCTCAGTATTTTTCTGGTTGTAATAGAAATATTCAAAATGACCAAAGCGAATATGGCTGGGCGCTAAACGTATTAAGGTTGCGGCGGTTTCACGCTGCTCGCGCCACACCATAGTTTTTGAGTCGGCGACACAAAGGGCGCGCGAAGTGGCAATGCCTAAGGTATGCAAATACTCACTAGCAAGAAACTCACGAATGCTGCTGCGCAGCACCGCACGGCCATCACCGGTTCGAGAAAACGGCGTCAGACCGGCGCCTTTCAAATGCACATCCCAGTGTTCGCCAGCACTGTTAACCACTTCGCCCAGCAACAAACCACGGCCATCGCCTAAACGCGGGGTATACCCACCAAACTGATGGCCAGAATAAACCATCGCCCGCGGCGCCACATTGGGCCAATGCCACTCACCACTGGCAAGCTGCAGTAAACGCGGATCATCGGCGGTACTGGCTGGCAGGTCGAGCAAAGCCAAAGCGGACTGGCTACAAATCACCAGGCGTGGTTGCGCAATCGCAGAAGGTTTGATGACCGCAGAAAATGCATCACCCAAACGAGCAAAACGCGGCTCAAACTCAAGGGTGTCTAAACGTTTCATAAGCACTCCAACGCCGCACAGCACTTAGGCTGTGGGGACTTGATCATCAGCCAGCGGGTTGCTTTGGCTGGATACTAACTGCTGCTCTTGACCTTTCAGATTTTTGACAAAAATATCCAGTTGATTGAAAGCCATTTCAATATTGTGCTCACGGAAACTTAGCACAATACGGTTGAGCACTTCATCGGTCGACGGATTACGATCGCCCAACTCACGCACATGAAAACGCAACTCGTGGTCGAAGGTACTGGCGCTAATGCCTAAGAACAGCACGACCGGTGCCGGCTCACGCATCACTCTTGGATTTTCCTGCACGGCTTGCAGCATCAGTTTACGCGCCAAATCAAGATCAGTTTCATAGGCCACGCCAATCTTAATTATCACCCGTGTCACAGTATCGGACAGCGACCAGTTAATCAGCTGATCAGTGACAAACACCTTATTGGGTACAATAATTTCCTTACGGTCAAAGTCGGTAATGGTGGTGGCGCGAATACGAATGCGACTGACGGTACCGGATAAATTACCTATGGTCACCACGTCACCAATGCGCACCGGGCGTTCAAACAAGATAATCAAACCGGAGACGAAGTTGGCGAAGATTTCTTGCAAGCCAAAACCCAAACCAACTGAAAGCGCGGCAACCAGCCACTGCAGTTTGTCCCAACTGACCCCTAACGCCGATAGTGTCGCTACAAAACCTGTGGCGGAGATGGCATAAGAAAGCAGCGTGGTGGTGGCATAGGCGCTACCTTGTGCCAAATTTAATCGCGACAAAAACAAGACTTCTAACAAGCCCGGTAAGTTACGCGCCAAGGCAAAGGTAACCAAAATAATAAACCCAGCATCCAACACATCACGCAAGCTAATCGGTAACGCAGCACCGTTAGCATCAACGTTTTGATATAAGGTGATGTTATCTAAGTAAGCAAACAATGAGAGCAAATCTGCCCAAACCCAATACAGGCTGATAAAAAATAACCCTAGCAAAATCAGACGGGCTAAGCGCAACGACTGCGCATTGATCTGTGAAATATCCAAGAGCATATCGTCAGTAGCCACTTCGCCATCCGGCCCTTCTTTCGGCTGATTTTGCTTGGCATCTTGCGCGCGTTTCCAAGCTAAACGGCGTGCGGCCAAGGCCAAGCCACGCACCAATACTGCTTCCAGTAGTATCCAAATCAATACCAGCGAGAGGGTATCTAATAAACGCCCGCTGAGTTTGAGGGCGGTATAGTAATAACCCGACACTAGCGCCGCCGCAAATAACAAAGGCAACGACACTACGACCAAACCAATTAAACGTCTGAAAACGGGAATGCTGTCACTGCTGTAACGATGAAACACCAGACGCCCCATAATCCACGACAGCATCAGCAAACTGCTCATCAATAGAACAATACCGATAACATCTTCACTGAGCGCCGCCGGTTGCGCTTCGGCGATGGTGACCACCACAGTCAACAGTAATGCGACTAAACCCAATGAGCGCAGATTGCGCTGCAAGAAGGCCACTTGCGCGCGCGGCCAACGAAAATGTAACAAAGCCACACCATTAGGCGCCAAAATTCGATAGGCACAATAGAATACCAACCAGACCTTCGCCATACCCCAGAAAGCCTCACCAATCTCCAAGGTATGCCCTTGATTGCTCGCTTGTAATATAGAGCCAATCCCAGCGAGGACTATTGCGCCTGGCAGTGCCAGCAGTAAATTTAACAATAACGCACGCGGCGTATGCAACTGACTGTCACGGCGAAAATGACCAATATCGGCATGTAGATTGCGCAACGCCTGTAAGATCACTGGACGCTTCCAAACCGTCAGCAACAATAATAAAGTCAGCGGAATAAAGGCCCACGCTTGTTTACTTAAACTCTGCCCAATCTGCTTAATTTCAGTGGCCCACAGCACCGAACTGAATTGGTATTGCAAACGTGCTGGGGCTGCTTTAAACCACCCCCAATCCAAGGGTTTATTACTGGGAATCCAAAACATCTGCTCATCGAGGGTTAAGCGCAGTGCTTCGGTCATGCTTTGCAGTTGTTTTTGGTTGAGCTGAAGGGTGATGGATTCACTTAAATAGGCATTGAGCTCGCGATTTAAACGGTCTAACAATTCAGCGCGCGATCGCACTAAGTCCAATAGACTTGAGCGCAAGGCTATTTGTTCGTCGCCTGGTGGTGCATCTTTGAGAGCATTTTGCACATACTCCTCTGGACGGCTGACGGTGTCACGCAACTGACGCAGTTCAAACTGGTATAAGCGAGTATCAGCAATTTGGTCAGCTAAAGTACGATCAAAGCTGAGTTGCGGCAGCGCTTGTTTTTGCTGATACAGTATTTTGGCGAGTAATAAACTGCCCTGCAAAACATTAATCTGCTCATCTAATGCTTGCTCTGTTTGCTGCACAGTATCGAGCTGCTGGCGTACCAATAAGTTACGCTGAGTCAGTTGATTGCGCCGCTCCGTGATGGTTAACAAATAGTCTGAGAGTTTTAAATTCAGACCACTTTCACGCAATAACAAGCTGTCGCTACCGACCTTACTCACCTCCAGCGATAATTCGGCGACGGTTTTCTCTGAATCAGCCTGGCGCTTTTCATTGAGCAAGGACTGCAGTGCCAGAATCTCTTGTTCCTGCAAACGCACTTTCGTCAATAACAGATCACGGCGATTACTGCCCAACTCTTGCAGTACACTGTTACCAGCCAACTCCGCACGGCGTAAGTTATTTTTGCTTTCTAGCGCCAGTAATTCTGCTTGCAACGCATCCGTTTTTTCACTACTGAAGACTTTGCTACCTTCTTTAGCGTTTTTCAGCAAAGCATTAATTTCTTGAATACGGTTTTGATTGTTGCTGATCTCTGCTTGGGCTCGCTCAGGGCGTGTTTGTGCAGTAACGATTAAGCTGTTGGCCTCACCTAAATCTTTTTGCAAAGCACGCAGCTGCTGATTGCGCTCTGACAGTAAAGACTCCAGCTCACTCACCGAAGCTTGGGCCAAGCGTTTGGCTGGATCATCTTGAGGTATGGATAACAGTTTTTGCAGAGCCTGCTGAGCTTCGCTGATTTGCTTAGGTGCATCGAGAAGCTGTTGCTGCAGCTGCTGCTGTGCCTGCTCATTGCGCTCAACAGTCTCTAAAAAGGCAAGGGTTTGCTCTAAGAGCTGTTGGGTAGCGAGCTGCTCCGCCTCTGGCAATTTACGCGCTGGTAAATCCGTTAGATTTTTTCGTACTTCAATGACATTAAGCGCAGCAGATGCTTGCCCAGCGGGTAGCCAGCCAAGAAAACTAAGACACAACACTAACAACACATTCGGTTTCATAGGCCTAAGCTATTCCCGTTAATTAAAACCGCACACTATGTCATTCTCAAATGAAGCTTTTCGTGCTGCTTCACAGAGTTAAAATGCTGGCAGTTCTGGGCGCTTGCCCTCTGGGAACTTCACCCCCACTTTGCGCACTTTATTATTTTCCATCTGTGCCACCGCCCACGTTAGTCCTTGCCACTCAATATGGTCACCCAATACGGCCTCACCCGCCACCGCCTCAGTAATAAATTCAGCCAAGGTCATTTTCGGATCTAGGCCATTGAGTTTCAAACCGTAAACATCCGCTACCGCGCCCAACTGTGCATCACCTTCCAAAACAAAATCACCAAAGAAGCGCATATCTAAACCGCGTTGCGGCGCTTTGCTAAACAAACGTCCAAGTGCCGGTAAATCTTCTTCATGACCAATCACACAGAGAATATCATCGGCCTTTAAGCGTGTACTACCACTGGGGTGCAGCAAGCAGTTGTCACGAAACAGTGCAGCGATTCGAGTCCCTGCTGGCATTTTAAGTTCACGCAATTGCGCATTAATGCACCACTTTTGGCTGCCTAAACTATAAACAAATAATTCCCACTGACTGGTCGGATGAATTTCCAAACCGGCACGATAAATTGGTAAAGGTGCGGGTGGTAAATCCACTTTTGCTTTACGCGCGGCCCAAGATAAGGTTGAGCCTTGCAGTAACAACGACACCAAAACAATAAAGAACGCGACGTTAAAAAACAGCTGGGCATTGGGTAAGCCCGCCACTAACGGGAATACCGCCAAAATAACCGGCACCGCACCACGCAAGCCAATCCAAGAAATAAATGCACGCTCACGTAGGTTAAAGCCACGAAACGGTAATAAGCCAAGAAATACCGAGAGTGGCCGCGCGACCAAAATCATCCATAGCGACAACAACAAAGCTGGAACCGCGATCGGTAGCAATTCATGCGGGGTCAGCAGCAAGCCAAGCACCAAGAACATACCAATTTGACTGAGCCAAGCCAGGCCATCAAACATATGCAAAATACCGTGCCGGCTACGGATTGGGCGATTGCCCAGCACCATGCCGCAGACATACACAGCCAAAATACCACTGCCGCCGACTTCGCCAGCAAACGCATAAATCATGATGCTGCCGCTGACGGCCAACAAGGGATACAGGCCGCCCGCTACACTGATACGATTGATAATTTGCAGGAGCAACCAACCACCACTCAAACCCAGCAAGATTCCCAAGCCAAACTGGCGAATCAAACTGGTCAGAAAATCCAGACTAAAACTGGTTTCACCCGCTGCCAGCATGGCAATTAAGGTGACAGTGAGGAACATGGCCATCGGGTCATTACTGCCCGATTCAATCTCTAGGGTTGAGCCGACCCGCTCATTTAAGGCTTTACCATTGAGTAGGTTGAAAACTGCAGCGGCATCAGTGGAGCCAACAATAGACCCAATCAGCAAGCCCTCAAGCAAGCTCAGATCAAACAGCCAGGCGGCGGCTAAGCCAGTTAAACCAGCTGTCACCGCTACCCCAAAGGTTGCTAGCGACAGTGCTGGCCAGAGCGCCACGCGGAACGTAGCAACGCGGGTACGCATCCCGCCATCGAGCAAAATGACGGCGAGTGCGAGGTTACTGACTAAGTAAGTTAAGGAGTAATCA
>RRZU010319548.1_pt1 | contig 10886 bp, 9 predicted proteins | sample 2165561 | NCBI WGS metagenome assembly RRZU01 (sample SAMN10456909, study PRJNA506462) | wastewater metagenome | isolation source: wastewater sludge | place: USA: Moscow, Idaho | reverse complement strand
CGCCGGTGCAACTTTATGTTGAATGGCTGCGTTCTCTGCAGGCATGCCAAAGGCATCCCAACCCATCGGCTGCAGCACGTTCTTACCCAGCATGCGCTGGTAACGGGCAATCACATCACCAATGGTGTAGTTGCGCACGTGACCCATGTGCAGACGTCCGCTGGGGTAAGGGAACATTGATAAGCAGTAAAAGGTCTCTTTACCGGCTTGTTCGGTCACTTCAAAAGATTTGTGCTCGGCCCAATGGCGCTGAGCGGCGGCTTCAATGTCGCGAGGCAGATACTGTTCGTGCATGATTTTATGTGGTTATCGTCAAGAAAGTCATAAGAATGACGCGCCGCAGCGCATCAATGAAAAATATCTGCCTAGCATACATGAGGCGGGCGCAAGGAGGGAAACGGCATATGTACATCGAGGGCGATTACTCAGTCAAGCGGGTGTTTGATGTGAGCATCAAGCGTTGCCACACAGGTAGCAGCACAGGTCAGCGCTTTTCGTTTTTTGCAACAGCTTGTTCCTGTTGTGCAGCTTTTATCTTCGCAATATTGGCTTATGATTTAAATGTTATTGATTATCATTAGGTTTGTCATGAATAGCAACGTTGGATACAGCAAGCAAAGAGGGTTGTTTTTAGTCAGTGTTGGCGTGGGTGAGCCAGATAACATCACTTTAAAAGCCTATAAGTTACTGCAGGGTGCAGACTTAGTTGTAGGGATGCCAGGTGTGTGTCAGCATTTTGAGAGCCTGTTACAAGGCAAAAGGGTATTGGATGCCGGCCATGGTTTATTTGCTGATTTAGCGCGCAAACATTTAGATGAGCAGCAGGTTGCTTGTGCAGAAGCAGCTTTGCAGCAACAGGTGCGTGCTGCCTATGCTCAGGGCGAGTGCATTGTGGTGCTGGAAATGGGTGATCCTTGTCTGTTTGGCCCTCAGGCTGGTTACTTGCAGGCCTTTAAAGACTTGCAGCCACAGGTAGTGCCTGGTGTATCCAGTTTTAATGCGGCCAATGCGTTACTGGCGCAGCCACTATTAAACAATAAAAACCAACGCATACAGCTCAGTGGTCTACAGGCTTTGCATAACGCCAGTGCTGATAATGTGCCGCCGGTGTGGGTGTTGTTTTCTATGGGTCTGGATATCCCCCAGCTTATCAGTTCGCTGCAGCGCCTTTACTCAATGGATACGCCTATCACGTTAGTGATGGATGCAGGGTTTGCTGACCAGCGACTGCTGAGTGCCACGGTGAAAAACTTATCAGATCTGCTCGCTACACATGAAGTGCCGTGGGCGTGTTTGATTTATGTAGGGGTGAGTCATGAAGTTTAAGCAGTTATTAATTGCACTGCTTGTGCTGTCAACTCATTTGCACGCTAAGGAGCCTGTTCTTAATTTAGCGGATGCCCAAGGTGACTGGGGTTTGCTGGCACCTTTTGTGCATTCGGCGCGCGGTCCCGGCTATGTATACAGTAGTTTTATTTTCGATAGCTTGCTGTGGAAAGATGTAAAAGGTGATTTGCAGCCGATGTTGGCCAGTCGTTGGTCATATGAGCCGCACACGCAGTGCTATGCTTTTGAGCTTAATAAGCAGGCGCGCTGGCATGACGGCCAGGCTGTCAGTCATGCGGATGTGCTGTTTAGTTTTGCCTACATGAAAAAACATGCTTACCGTTTTGTTGATTTTTCGCCCATCAAAAGTGTGCAAGATCACGGTGGACACGTTGAGGTGTGTTTGGATCAGCCGCATGCACCCTTCCTAGCCAATGTTATTGCGACATTACCCATTATCCCCAAGCATGTTTACAGCGCAGTGGATGATCCCTTACGCTTTAATCATGCACAAGCCGCCACCGGCTCAGGGCCGTACCGTTTGCTGGAGTACAACAAAGCTAAGGGGTATTACCTGTTAGAGCGCCATGCTGATTACCATTTGGGCAAGCCCAAGTACGCGCAAGTGCGCATTATGCGAATGAACCCGCATGCAGCCTTAGCCGCTATACAGCGCGAACAGATTGATTATGTCAGTGTGCCGCATGAGTTGTTGGAGCAGTATGAGAAGACCGATGCAGCGCTGTTACAGCGTGTTTCGAATCATCCAGTACGCCTATTGTTTAACCACTCAGACACCTTTGCTGATGTTGCGCGGCGACACGGCTTAGCGCGTTTGATTGATCGTCAGCAGTTATTGGACATCGTTTATCGTCAAGCGGCACAACTGGCGCAGGTTGGCTACCGTCAAGATGTTGAGCCGGCGGGGCTTGAGCACTATGCATTTGATCCTGAGCAGGCCCAGCAGCAGCTTACCGACAGCGGTTGGCAAAAAAGCAAACAAGGTGTTTGGCAAGACGCACACTCTGCGCCAATACGCTTGTCTTTGCTCGCCGATCCTGATTCTGAGTTGCTTGCGCGAGCATTGGCGCAGCAATTAGAGCAGCAAGGCTTTAGTGTGGATATTCGCTTAGAGCAAAATGTACAGCTGGCGCAGCGTTTGCTTGATAAACAGTTTGATTTAGCGCTGTTGTCGGCCAGTCATGAGGGCGATCCTGATCGTTTTCGTCTACTGATGACGGGGCAACAACAGCGTTCAGACCACTTTGTAGACAATGCAGAGTTGTTACGTTTGCTTGACGAGCAAGTACGCACTGTTGACCCAGAGGCACGCGAGGCATTATTAGCCCAAGCAGAGCGCATTTATAATCAAGAGTTACCCTCATACCCGCTGATCAATCCATTAAGTTTTGCAGCGTATCGAGCCGCAAAGCTGACACCTGAGTTTACTCAGGGCGGTATCGCTATGGGGGTTCCACTGCCTTTAAATAAGATGCAATTATTCCTCGATGAGTAAAGCGCTGCTGCATGCCATTGGGCGCATTGTGCTGGATAATGTGCTGGCATTGTGTTTGTTGTTATTGGCTGTATTTACACTGCTGCACTTTTTGCCGGGTGAGCCGCTGGATGCACTGTACAGCAGTGAGCTGGCGGTGGGTTTAGATGCAGCTGGGCAGCAGGCCATGAAAGACAGCTATGGCTTAAGTGGCTCAATCATGCAGCGCATGCTTGGCTATTTAGGGCATGTGCTGCGTGGTGATTTAGGCTTCTCACTCGTACACGCTGCCCCCGTCAGTCAATTGATTGGGCAGAGTTTGCCGTGGTCTTTAACGCTGGTGTTGCTGTCAGTACCGCTGTCGATGCTGTTGGGAATTGCCCCAGGGTTATGGGCAGGTAGCACCAACAACTATCGAGTTGATCGTCGTTTAGTGACTGCTTCAGCGGTATTGTCCAGCTTGCCTTCATTCACCTTGGCACTGCTGTTATTAAGTGTGTTTTCTATGCAGTTGCAGTGGTTTCCTATTGCTGGCGCTGAGCAGCCTTTCAGTATGCTATCGGGCTGGCGGTTATGGCTGGATCGGTTTTGGCATGCAGTATTACCGGTGTTGGTGTTATCGCTGCATGGTGCTCTGCGGTTTTTTTACGTATCGCGTGGACTGGCTCAGCAGTTGCGTGAACGCCCGTTTATCACAGCGGCGCAAGCGCGTGGCGTAGGACGTTTGCGCTTATTAACGCGCTATTACTGGCCCAATGCTTTTCCCGATATTTTGACTCGGATGACGGGGGTCTTGCCCAGTGTGCTAGGTGCAACGCTGTTTGTTGAGACAGTGTTTTCATACCCAGGTATTGGTCAGCTGTTGCTCAGTTCAATTTACAGCCGTGACTTTCCGCTGATTCAGGGTGTAGTAATCAGTTTTGGTGGTGTGATTTTATTGACCAATACGCTGATTGATTTAATGGTCTTGCGTTTAAATCATCGAGGTTGAGTGTTGAGATGAATGCTATAGCTGCAACTGTGCGGGTCTTGGACTGGCGGATCTGGATGCTGTGCGGGCTACTGATGCTGGTGGTTTTGGCTGTTGTGCTGCCTGACTCAGAGCTTTCAGTGCAGGTATTACAGCCACCCAGCGGCGCTCATTGGCTGGGCACTGACCTTTTAGGCCGTGATGTGCTGCTTAATTTATTTAAGGCCTTACCCAATACGCTATTTATTGCGCTATCAACCGGTGTGCTGCCTGTGCTGATCGCATTATTTTTGACCGCAATAAGCTATTGGTTGGGGTCTGTGGTGCAGCGCACCTTACTTAAATTGACCGATATTATGCTGATTTTACCCAGTGTTTTATTACTGATTTTATGTGCTGCTTTTTTGCAACCCAGCTTATGGGGCAGCATTATCTTGGTGTCTATTGTGAGTTGGATGGGTGACTTTCGCTTGCTCAGCTCTGCACTACAAAAAAGCCTAGCGCGTGATAGCGTCCTGCTGGCAAAAAGTTATGGTGCATCTAAACGCTATATTCTACGCGTACACATATGGCCTGCCTTGGGCGCTTTGTTGTATGCCCTAGTGCTACAAAATGCGCGACGCGGTGTGAGCTTAACTGCCGGTTTAGCGTTTTTGGGCCTGCTGGATCCTCGAATACCTAACTTTGGTAGCCTGTTATTTGAATCACAGAGCCAATTGCACAGCAGTGCTTTTTGGTGGTTATTACTGCCGCCGTTGGTTGCTTTAAGCCTGCTGCTCATTTTCTTAACGCAATTACAAAAACGCGCGGCGGGCAGTGGACCATGACAGGTGAACATCAAGACTTAGTGCAGCTTAGCGATTTAAGCTTAGTCACACAGCAGTCTACGCGGCTGAATCAGGTCAGTTTAACGCTTAAAAAAGGTGAAATAGTGGCACTCATTGGCCGCTCAGGTGCAGGTAAAAGTAGCTTGTTTAGTGCTTTGCTGGGTTTAGCGCAGGGCCATCTCAGTGGCACGCTAAACTGGCAAGGACAGCACTTAGCGTGGCAACATTTAGCTCATCTACGTGGGCGTGCTATTGCCTTAGTACCGCAAGGTCTGTCTGATGCCCTCAATCCACACAGCACTATTATGGCGCTGGTGATGGAAACGCTGCGCTTGCATCAACGCGTATCTCGCAAAGCCTGCCGCGTAAAAGCTCAGCATGCGTTACTGCAAGGCGGTGTGCCTGAGCAGTTGTTTTATCGTTATCCGCGCCACTTAAGTGGTGGCGAGGTGCAGCGTGTTCTTATGGTGTTAGCCACCTTGCAATCGCCTTCATTGTTATTGCTCGATGAACCCAGTGCCGCGCTGGATGCGCAGAGCAAAATGCAGCTAGCACAGCGTTTGCGTCAGCTCAAAGGACAGAGCAGTATGCTGCTGGTGTCGCATGATCTGCCTTGGTTGCGCGGTCTGGCGGATCGTGTTGTGGTGATGGAGCAAGGGCGTATTATTGAGGAGCAAGCCTGCGCGGCGTTTTTTACCGCACCTAAACATGCATCCAGTCGAGCGCTGATTGCTGATGCACAGCCCTTTACCCAGAGCCCCGCTGCAGGCGCTGCGCCGCTGCTCAGCATGACTGGTTTGAGTCACAGTTTTGCTGCTCAGCGCTTGTTTAGCGATTTAAATTGGCAGATTAAGCAGGCAGAGCGCTGGGTGGTTGAAGGCCCTAGTGGCGTGGGCAAGTCGACACTGGCGCGTATTTTAAGTGGCTGGCTGCCCGTGCAAACAGGGCGTTTAGACTGGCATGGCTCAGAATCGGCTGACAGTCTACTGCAGCGAGCGGTCTATATACCACAGCATCCGTATGCCAGTTTTTCGCCGCATTTAACGGTCGCGCGGATTTTAAGTGAGCCTTTGCGCCTGCGTGCGGTGCAAGAGACACAGGCACAGTTACAACAGCGACTGGCCAGCGTGCGTTTGCCAAGTACGGCTGAGTTTTTAAAGCGTTTGCCGCACACACTCAGTGGTGGCGAGCAGCAACGTCTAGCTTTGGCACGCGGGTTGAGTTTGATGCCTCAATTGCTGGTTGCAGACGAACCAACATCGGCGCTTGATCCGCTGTCGAAACAGGTGTTTTTGCAGGTGCTGCTGACATTACAAGCGCAGCATAGATTCGCGCTTATCGTTGTCAGCCATGATACGCAAATGGCTGCAGAGCTGCAGGCGCAGCGCTTTATATTGGCACAAAACGGATAAAAAAATGCACACGCAGTCTTATTGGCCTGCGTGTGCAATGTGCTGGTTTAAAACTGATAAGTGGCAGACAGGCGTACATCACGCCCTGCTTCTGCAACAATACCGGTTGTGTCACTGTACAGCGTGGTGTGCTCGGCATATTTCTTATCAAATAAATTATGCACGGCGAGGTTTAAAGTTAAGTTTGGTGCGGCCTGTGGCTGCCACTCTGACTGTAGACTATGGATCATATAGCCTGCGCGCTCAGGTTCATCTTTCGGCACATCGGTTAGACGCTTAACGGCTGTCATGGTGTAACCAAAACCTAGTGTCTCAGTGGCTTGCCATTGGTTATCCCAAACAAGCCGGTGGCCTTGTGAAGCAACAGAGCGGCGTACAGTACCGATGGCACGACCGTCCTGCTCGGTATCGGCAATGGCAAGGTTTAATTGCGTTGTATAGGTGTTTAATGTCCAGCCAGCATTGAGCGCCCAGCCTTTAATAATAATGGGCTTGGCAGCATCACCTGCGGCTAAGCAGTCTGCTAAACTTGCATTGCCAGGTGACATGCTACTGGCACCGGGTCCAATACACAGTGCTGGTGCACCGCCGCGCCCAGGGATTTCAATCAGGTCTTTAAGGCGTGTTTGGTAGTATTTTAAAGTGACGTGAGTGCTGTCATTGGCGGCGATAAAATTGTTAGCGTTAAAGCTAAGCCCCAGCTCTTTTTGTGTGGATGATTCTGCTTTGAGGGAGCCTGTGGACGCCTTGGTTTTTGTATTAAGGCGACCTAAAAAGCCAATAGGAATCGTGCCTGAGGCACTGACAGACTCTTTATAGCCAGCAAAAGCAGCCCAATTATCATGCAGTTGGTATTGTGCAAAGATATTGGGTGATACATCGCTGCCATCTAAAGTGAGTGGGCCGTAATCTGACTTGTAATCGTCAAAACGTAATCCCAACGAAAGCGTAAGGCGGTCGATCTCAATGCGATCATTGATAAATACACCCAGGTTTTTATTGGTGAAGCTGACGCTGCTACCATTTAAACCTAGCGCAGGGTTTGGATTATCCAGTTGTTGAGTGCGACCTGTTTCTGTAAACCAATCCAGCCCCGCCGTGAGTGTGTGCTCAAATGAACCCAGAGCAAAGGTTGCGGTGTTTTTTGCAGTAAAGCCATTTTCTTTGGTTGAAATCGGTTTGGCGTCAGAGCCTGGGTATTTGAATTCGTTTTCATTGCGGTAGGCATTCAGCTTCCAGTTCAGCAAGGGGTTATCGGCTTGGAAGTGGTGTTCCATTGTGTAGGTGTTACGTTCAGAGACCTGGCGCACGGGTACTGATGGGCCGCTGGGGTTTTCTGGCAGATAACCGGCGTCACTGCCATTACTGCCGCGTGCATACACCCCTGAGTCTTTATGCTGGTTGGCACTAAAACGCAAGCTGTGACCATCAATATCCAGCAGGCTGAGTTTGAACAGATAATCACGCTCTTGGCCTGCAGAACGCTTGACGCGATCACCGCCTCCGATGCGGTAATCATCGCGATTGATAGCGGAAATATGCGCTAACAGCCCCAATTTCTCAGTTGGCAGCGCGTAGGCGGTAAGACCGCCTAATTCAGCTTTGCTGGCGCTTTGATAGCCTGTACGTAGGCGTGCGCCGATATTTTCGTTATAGCGTAGTAAATCTTGTGCATCCACTGTAGTCATTTGGATGCTGCCACCTAAAGCCCCGGCACCGTTGTCGCCACCCGCGCCAGATTGCACCTCGACCTGCTTCAGTAGTGTGGGGTCAACATAGGGCATACCACCGCGGTGTTGAAATAAATTACGGCTTTGTCGCGCGCCATCGAGAGTGATGTTGAGGTTAGTGCCCTCAACACCATTTAAGTAAATGCGCTGTGCCCCTGTTGTACCGCCGCCCACACTCACTTCAGTATTGTGGCGAAAAATGTCTTGCATGCTGGTGGCTAACTTTCTTTTGAGGTGCTCAGGTTGAGCATTTTCTGCAGTGCCAATAACTTCACTTTTGGGCAAGGTGAGATGGGCGCTGTCTGCATGGGCAGCGCTTGAAAGCCCGATGGGTAGTAAAGCCAGTCCAAATAATAGGGTGTGTTTGTTGGGTCTCTTCATTGAGGTACTCGCTAATAAATGTATAATGAGAATCGTTATCATTATTGTTTATTGTTTGAGCACGTCTAGATCTACTCAATAGACACTGTGTTGCATAATTTGGAATGCTTATGAATCAATTTGAAGCGTTGCATGCACTGATTGCCTTGGAGGAGCGGGGCAGTCTTACCGCATCAGCTGAGTATCTTAATATCCCAAAATCAACGCTCAGCCGGCGTATTTCTAAACTAGAAGAGCAGCTAAACACGCGCTTAACACTAGAAGATAGAGGCCGTTTGAGCTTATCTAAGGCGGGTCTGTGTTATGTCGACTATGCACGTAAGATTTTAGATGTGGCGCGTGAAAGCAAGATCGCTTTACAGCGTTTTTCGCAAGAGGTGAGTGGTGAAATCAAGCTGCAATTGTGCTCGGATCTTTCCAGTGGATGGATTGTTACTGTGCTCAATGATTTTTTGCGTGCTTATCCGCTTGTGAGTTTAAAGATCAGCAGGCTATCGAGTTTGACTGAGTCGTCAGATAAAGATGATGTTATTTTGACTTGTGGTACACGCCAAGAGGTCGCGGGGTTTAAATGTATTAAGCTCGGTGCCTGGGAGCGTCAGTTGTATGTTGCGAAGCGGGCGCAGTTGGATTTTGAGTTGCCAAGCTGTATTGAGCAACTACCATCGATACCTTGGGTTGTTAAAGCGGGTGATCCATCGGCTGTAAGTTTGATAGATTGCCAGAGCAAGGCGCAGTTTAGTGTTGAACATGATGCACGGCTCTATGTTGACTCTTTAGCTATGCTCGCTGAAGCCTTGGCGGGTGGCTATGGTATTGGAGTGTTGCCATGCTGGGTCGCGCAATGTAAAAGGCATGGACGCAATAATGATTTTCAGCAATGTTTACCGCATGTGTTTGCGCAGCCGCTGAGTTTTTCTGCCTACGTACATCAACAGGATACGTCCTACACTATGCGTATGTTTATAGCGTTCTTGCGGCATAATTTTCCCAAGCGCTGGGCGTTGAACGATACGAGCACTGACTAATGTGCTGATCGTACATGTTTCGGGTCATTTGTGTATGAGAGTTGATACAGTACAGCACCAATTGCTTCATTAAGTAACGCTGTGTTGTGCCACATGGCTTTGCTTTCGGGGATCCAGCCATTAAACGGGCGGCCGTGAGCACCGCTTAAAAAAACGACCGGTGCGCTGATAACTTCAAACCCAAACTGCTCAAAACTCCAGCGCGAGCGTGGCATATGCCACGCATTGGTGACTAAAACGATGCGCTGAATGCCCTGCGCCTGCAAGATTTTGGCGCTGAACTCGGCGTTTTCCCAAGTGGTACGGCTTTCACCCTCAAGCCAGCGTGCCGTGATATTAAAGTCCTGCTGCAAACTATTGGCCATGATTTGTGCTTCGCTGGGCGGCTGGCCAAAATGTAAGCCGCCAGTCACTAAAATAGGTAAGTCAGAGGCTTTGGCTAAACGTGCAGCATAACGCAGACGTTGCATGGCCAGTAATGAGGGTTGATCGGTTGGCCAAGCCGGGTCGCTGATCTCACGACCGCCGCCAAGAATCACAATGGCATCCGCGCGCTGATCTAAAATCGACCACTGTTCAAGGGGTAATGCCGCTTCGGTTTCCAATGCGCGCGCTGCATATTCAACCGTGATCGGCAGGCTGATCAAGTAGAGTCCGCTGACGCTGATAAAAAAGCTGGTGAAAGCGATTTTTGGCCAGCGTTTGCGCAGGACGAAAGCAATAAGCAGTAATAGCAGTAAGCTGCTGGGTGGAAAAGCCAATTGCTTGATAAGATAGCGCCAAGTCATGCGAGTTCTCGAAGGTTGCGTGGTGTGTAGGTGGATTCTATACCAGCAGCCTTTTATAAATGTCGCGCGGTGTGACGCTTGACCCTGGTCTATTGGCTGGGCATGCTTTGCAGCACATTTAAACCTTATCTTTGAGTAATAGTGATGAAACCAGAAACGATTGCACTGCACGTTGGCTACAAATCTGATCCGACAACTAAATCTGCCGCTGTGCCGATTTACCAAACCACATCGTACACCTTTGATGATACCCAGCACGGCGCAGATCTATTTGATCTAAAAGTACCAGGTAATATTTATACACGTATTACTAACCCGACCAACGATATTCTAGAGCAGCGAGTGGCTGCTTTAGAGGGCGGTGTGGCAGCATTGGCGATGGCTTCAGGTATGGCGGCAATTACCGCAGCGATCCAGACCATTGCTGAAGTGGGCGATAATATTGTTTCAGTGGCTTCTTTGTACGGCGGCACTTACAACCTGTTTGCCCACACGCTGCCGCGCCAAGGTTTAGAAGTGCGCTTTGCACCCTATAACGATTTGGCCGCGCTCGAAGCGCTGATTGATGACAAAACGAAAGCCGTATTCTGTGAAAGTATCGGTAACCCGGCGGGTAACGTTGTCGATATCCAAGCCTTGGCTGATATCGCGCACCGCCATGGCGTGCCTTTAATCGTCGATAACACCGTGCCAAGCCCGGCGTTATGCCGCCCGATTGAGCACGGTGCTGATATTGTTATCCAAGCACTGACTAAATATATGGGTGGTCATGGTACGACCATTGCGGGCGCTATTATTGATTCGGGTAAATTCCCGTGGGCGGAGCACGCGGATCGCTTCCCATTGCTCAATACGCCGGATGTGTCCTACCACGGTGTGGTTTACACCAAAGATTTTGGTGCGGCGGCTTTTCTTGCGCGCTGCCGTGT